>ERZ1673752.797-NODE-797-length-50236-cov-11.519280_pt1 | contig 50236 bp, 42 predicted proteins | sample MGYA00580195_ERZ1673752 | MGnify/ENA primary metagenome ERZ1673752 (study PRJEB41218, sample SAMN15661744) | gut metagenome | host: Homo sapiens | place: Canada: London | collected 2015-08-20/2019-03-30 | study: EMG produced TPA metagenomics assembly of...
CCTGTCCGGGGGGACAGGGGCTGCGGGATGGATGGGGATCAGCCGAGCATTTTGGTGATGACTGCGGCTGCGTCTGCGGTGGTGAGCTTGTGGTCGCCGTTGAGATCGGCTTCGAGGAACTTGCGCATGGAGACGGTGTTGAAGTCCGTGTACTTTGCGTTATACATGTTCCAGACGAGCTGTGCGTCGTTGACGTCGATCTTGCCGGTCATGTTGACGTCGCCGTCATAGACGATCTCGGTCTTGGAGGCGGTAGCCTGCGAGACCTTCTTGGCAGCTTCGGCCTTGGTCAGCTCGGTATTGGAGATGACGAGGTATGCATAGGCCTTATACTTTTCGGACCAGAACATTGCGCTGCCGTCATAAGCCATGACCTTGCCGTCGGCGACGGTGCCGGAGGCGGTAACGAGGTAGATGTTCTTGCCGTTCAGCTTGACATACTCGTAGACATTGACCTCGGCGGTCTGCTTCGCGGTCTTTTCCACGGTGACGGTCAGAGCCGTGCCGGTGAGCTTGGCGCCGGGGATGGTGTACTTACCGTCTGTATCGGGCGTGAGGGTCTCATCGCCGAGCTTGACGGTGTAGTCATAGCCGTCTTCTGCATTCAGCGTGAAGGTGAAGTCCTTGCCGTTTTCAGCGGTCTGGGTCGTGCCGCCCTTGACGTCGGCGGAGCCGGAGCCGGTGAAGGTGATCTCGGTGGTGGTGACGGGCTTGAGGTCCTTCGTGACGGTGATGACGATATTGCCGGTCACGTCAGCGCCTGCGATGGTGTAGGTCTTGCCGTCGGCGGCCAGCGTCGGGGTATAGGCTTTGCCGTCCACGGTGGCGGAGACAGTGTAGGTGTACTTGTCGTCCTTCGTCAGGGTGAAGGTGTAGTCGGTCAGGTAGGTCGCGGTATTGGCTGCGGTGACGTCCGCGCTGCCGGTGCCGGTGACGGTCACGGTGTAGGACTTGGGCGTCTTGGTGGCAGTATCGATGGTCAGGTTGCCGGAGACGTTCTTGATGGTGAAGGAGCCGTCGGCGTTTTTGATGACGTCGGCAGTGCTGCCGCCCATCTTGGCGTCGAAGGTGTAGTCGTAGTGCGGATCCTTGGCGGAGAAGGTGTAATCCTCGCCCGGCTCCGCGGTGTCAGCGCCGGTGAAGTCGTCGCTGAGGGTGACGGAGTAGTTGACCTTGATGACGGTGAGCCCGCCTGCGATGTTGGCAGCCGGAGCGTCAGCGCCGGAGGCGTTGCCGGACGCGTCGATCCTGGCCGAGGTGAGGGTGACGTTGGCAGTGCCGGCGGCCTTCACGGTGAAGGTGAGGACGATGTTGTCCGTGCCGCAGGTGCGGTCAGCGCCGAAGCCGATGATGGTCAGCGTACCGTTCTGGTCGGAGACGATGGCGTCAGTGTTGATGTCGGTGTAGGTGAGCTTGTCACTGTCATAGGAGACGGTCAGCTGGTAGGCGTTGTAGGTGCTGGCGGTGTCGCTCGTGACGGTGTAGGTGACATTGGCGGTCTGGCCGACACTGACGGTGCTGCCGGAGCCGGAGGTGATCGTGTAGACAGCTTCGGGCTGCGGCGTCGGGGTCTTGTTGAGGGCGGCCAGAGCGGCGTCGACGTCCTCCTGCGAGCTGAGGAGGTCTGTGAGGGCGGTCATGGCGTCGTCATAGGCCGTCTGCAGGCCGTTCTTCTTGAGATAATCGGCATCTTTCGCGATCTCTGCGTTGATCTGGGCGACGCGGTAGGTCAGGTCGTCCTTGTCAGCGACAGGGAAGTAGCCCTTATAGTTGTTATCGCCGATGGCGTAGCCGCCGCCCATGTCGGAGCCGTAGGCGAGGGTGAACTGGCTGCGGACGACGTCGCCCTCGGACAGATAGCTGTCAGCATAGCCGACATTCGGGAAGATGTTGTTCAGGCAGTACATCCAGCCGGAGCCGGTCGTGTAGTCAAATTCGCCCAGACTGTTGGGGTTAGAGCGCTTGTTGATGGTGAAGCCGTTTTCGGCAAGCTTTTCCATCAGATCGATAGGGATGTTAGCGCCGTTCAGATCGATCGAAGCAAGCTTGGTGCCGGTGACGGCGGACATGTAGAAGCCGCTGTCAAGAGAGCCGGTATTGGTATAGCCGAAGCCGTTGGCCTGCAGGAAATTGACGAGCATGCGGGCGGCGTTTTCGCCCTCATGGATGTCAACCAGCGTCGGCTCAACGATATAGCCCTCGCCGAGGGAGAAGGCTTCCACGGCGAATACGGCCTGACCGACGACCTCGCCGGGCTCTGCCTTGATGTAGTTGATGGTATAGGTCAGGATCTTCTTGTTGCGGACGTTGATGACGACCGTGTTTTCGCCCTCCTGCGTGAACCGCAGTGTGTAGCTGGTCTTGACGCTGTCATCCCAGTTGACTTTGACGGCGCTGCCGTTCAGCGTGACCTTGACGTCGGAGCTCGAGATCTTTTCACCGTTGGCGTCGCGTGCAATGACGTCGAAGGTGCGGCGGGAGTTCTTCTGGGTGATGCCGTCGGTCAGCGTGGTCTCAATGGTGATGATATCCTCGTTGACGGTGACGGGGAAGGTGGTCGTGAAGCTGCCGTAGGTGACCGTGATGGTCTGCTGGCCTACGGTGGTCAGCTCCATGGGAGCGATGGTGAGAAGATCATTGCTGATGGCGACTGTCCCGCTTCTGGTGATGCCTTCAGCGGCAAAGCCGGTCAGATCGAGCTTGCTGCCCTCGATGTAGGTGGTCTTATTGGGCAGGGTTTTGACCTGGATGCCGGTGAGCTTGACAAGGGTGACGGAAGCAGTCGCATCCTCCGAGACGGTCAGCTTGCCGCTGGCGGTCAGATAGCCGTCCTTGGTGACGGTATAGGTCCACTCGCCCTTGGGCAGGGAGATCGAGGACGCGGAGGCGGTGTCCAGCGTGCGGGAGTCCTTGGTTTCTGCGCGGTAAAGCGCGATCGTGCAGCCGGAGACGTCGGCCTTTTCGTCGTCGGTCACGTTGAAGGTCACTGTGGCCTCAGCGGCAGCCTCGACGGGGACGGTGATATCAGGCAGAGTGCCGAGCGGGAACGAATTGCTGAGATACGGTGTACTGGTGTCCAGTGTGCGCAGCGCATTCCGGTGCGAGCCGATGTCCTTGCCGTTGCCGGAGAACAGCAGCTTGCCGGCGGTCAGGGTATACAGCGTGGAGACATCCCAGTCCGTCGGGATCGTAACGGTGACGGTACGGCAGATGTCGCCATCCGGTGCGTCAAACAGGTGGCGCTGCATCGAAAGGCGCGTCCCCTGAACGGTGCCGGAGCCGGGAATGGTGTAGGAAACAACCGTGTAGAAATTATAGAGGTTCGCCATGTAATTGACGGGGGAATACACGTCCGTCAGCTGAATCTCTACGGTATCGCCGGGGCGGATCGGGTCGCCTTCGTGCGTCTTGTTGGTGAAGACAATGCCGGCTTCCTTGACGGTGATGACCTGATAGCTGTCGGCGCCGTCCTTGCTGACCTTGACAATGTTCTTGCCGGCAGGCAGCGTCAGCGTGAACGAGCCGTCTGTGCCGGCCAAAACGCCGGTGGAGCTGAAGCCGCCGGAGTAGGTCATGGCCGTGGCGGTCAGCGTCGGGCGCAGGAGCGTCACGGTGCTGCCGGCGGCAGGCGTGAAGGTATACTCGCAGCCGTCCTGACCCTTGAGGTAATACAGAACGTCAGCTTCCGCGTCCAGACTGGAGCCGGAGAGCTTTTTGGCGCCGGCATGGATGGTCATGTTGGTGGCAGGACCGGCAGCGGCATTTGCGCCGACCTCGACCACCACGACGCCGGTGTTCTCCGGCCAGATGGCGCTGTAGGTCTCGTTGGAGTTCCAGCCGCTGTTTCCGACGTGCAGAGCGTCATACGTCACAAGAACGATGGCGACGCCGTCGCTGCCGGCTGTGATTTTGCCGGTCTCATCGACGGTAACGACGTTGGAGCCGCTCACGGGGACAACGGTATAATGGAAGTCAGGCTCGAACGGAAGCAGGCTCCTGGAGCCGGAGTACTGGCTGTTTGCGGGCTGGAACATCCGCAGCGGCGTCAGCTGTGCGGTCTGCCCGCTGGTCAGCGACAGACTGCCGGTATAATCGACGCCGTTCAGGCGGACGTCCGCTGCGCCCAGCGTGACGTCGCGGGAGATCTGCGTCGACGTGCCGGCCTGCATGGCTGCCGTCAGGTCGATCGATGCAGCTGAAGAGGAGGCACGCAGAAGGCCGGCCTGGCCCAGAAGCCCTGCGCCGCTGGCGTGATAGTGATAGCTGGTGCCGCCGGTCAGGCTGAACTGATAGGTATCGGAGGAGGCGCCGGTGGTATCGGCAGTGCCGGTCACGGGCGTCTTTGTACCGTAGGTGTAGGAAGCGGAAGGCTCCCAGACCTCGACCTTTACGCCCTTGGGCACGGTGAAGGTGGTCAGGACGTTCTGCACAAGCTTCAGGGACCAGCTTGCGCTGTTGGAAACCTGGCGCGTTCCGGTCTGCACGCTGCTGGGCAGGTAGCCCTCAGCGGCTTTGGCTGCGCTCGGGGAGACCGACCAGGTGTAGCTGCCGGGAGCGAGCATGTAGGGATATGCGGTGTAGCTGGCAGGTTTGTAGGGGGTGCCGGGCGTCATGATGTTGCCGTCCGCGTCCTTCACCTCGGTGGTGAAGTCGTCGCCCGTCCAGCTGCTGGAGTTGGTCGTGTAGACATGGGTCAGATAGTACGCATGCGACTGGAAGGCATCGCTGGTGACCTCAATGCTGCCGGAGCCGAGCGTGCGCTTCTCGCCTTTGACGGTATCCTGCACTTCCCAAGTGTAATCGCCCATGCCTGTAATATAGGTCGTGACTGCGTAATCACCGGAGAGGTCGACCAGCTTGGGCGTCGCGGCATAGCCGCTGGCATCCTTCAGGGTAAACTTATAATCCGTGCTGGTGATCTTGCCGGTGGTGAAGGTGATCTGCTTGAGGAAGGAGGTCACGGTCACGGGGAGGACAGAGGTATAGACGGTGGTGGGCGTCTTGCCGGAGACGGTGTTAGTCACGGCAACGCGATACCAGCTGTCACCGAGCAGACCCAGAATGCCCGTCGAATTGGCGGCATCGAGCGTATAAGCGGTGCTCGTCGCGTCTTCGATGTCAACAAAGCCCTCGGTGGCGGAGGTCCTGCTGATCTGCCACTGGTAGGTGAGCGTGCCCTCGGTCACGGAAGCGGCGATGGAGAGCTTCTGCGCGTCGGTCTGGTATGAATAGTAGTCCAGCGTGAGCTTCTCCGTGGACAGATCGGTGGTGATGGTCGGAGCCGGGGAAGCATCGGTGGTCTCACCACCGGTGGAACCGCCAGAGGAAGCGTCTGCTACGAACTGAAGGAAGTAGGCGGAAGAGCTGTCGCCATACGAAGCCTTCTTGACAAGGGTAAGCGGCTTGTCGCTGGTGCCGTCGATGCGGGTCTCAATGGTATAGGGAGACGCGCTGCCGACAGCGTCCGTAGTCCAGTAGTCGATGGGAGCAGGCCACTGACCGATCGTGCCCTCGTTGCAGTAGCCGCTGCCGGAGCTGGAATCGATATGGACGGTGCCGTATAGCTGTACCTTCTGGGTTCCAGCCGGTACGGTAACCTTGTAGCGGGGAATGTCTTCCCAGGCATACGTTAAGTAGTCGACGAACTCATATGCAAGAGCTTCGTCGCTGCCGACGAGCGTAATCTTCGTCGGGGCTGCGTTGGCGGCCAGAACACTGACGGACAGAAGGCCGATCAGCATGACCAGCATCAGCACGAGCGCGAGAAGTCTTGCGCCGCGGGTTTTAGTGTTTTTCTGCATGTTTTCATCTCCTGTTTTTTTCTTATCTCCAGCCGCCCCTGCGGCGAAAAATGGTTCAATAGCCAGCCGGACGTCGGTTTTTCCGTTAGCCCCGACGCATGACTATGCCGCGGCGAGCCGCGGGCTTCCGGCCTCTGCCGCAGGCGCAAAAAAACGTCTGTGCAGCCGGAAATGGCCGCACAGACGCAGATAGAACGCGAACTGGTGCAGAAGCAATCCCGGTGTAGGCAGGTGCCGCGCAGGCGATCCGGCGTATCTGACTTATCCATGCTGAGCTGTCTCAGATGGCTTCACAGTGACCCACTCGCGGGGAATTGCACCCCATTCCGTCTGTCCGCGCCGAAGGCACGGACGGGACCGTCTGCCGATATTTAATTTGTGGCTTTTTACCGATATTAAAATATCATATTCGGCGGGGGTTTGCAAGGTGGCGGGGAGAAAAATGTGGGGAAAAAGCTGCGAGGCCCTCTCAGCCGCCTGCGGCGACAGCTCTCCCGGAGGGAGAGCCAAGAGCTTTACCGAAAATAGAAACCGCCATCAATGCGAGCGCCTCTTGCCTCTCCCTTTGGGAGAGGTGTCTGAGCGAAGCGAAGACGGAGAGGGTATACGCTGCAAAAACCTCTCAGCCGCCTGCGGCGACAGCTCTCCCAGAGGGAGAGCCAAGGGGCTTCCAAGGGAAGTCATTTTTAGTGCAAAGCAGCCCATGTCCGGAGGGACATGGGCTGCGTGGAGAGTGGGTGGGGTAGTTCTCTTACTCGATGGGGAATTTTTTGATGCGGCCATTGACAAATGCGTAGATCAGCGCAGCATCCACAGTGGTGATCTCACCGTCGCCGTCGACGTCGCTGCGGGAGAGCTGGTCTTTGGACAGGACAATTCTGCCGTTGACATGTGCGTAGAGGAGTGCGGCGTCAAGCGTGTCGATCTCGCCGCTGCCGTCGACATCGCCGAGGAGGCCGGGGGTGGGGGTCTTCTCGAAGCGGACGGCGACGTCGTCGTAGGCGAAGTAGGCGGGCTGGGAGAAGCCGTAGCCGTTGTCGCTGGAGCCGGTGATGTTGAACTCGACTTTCTGGACCTTGCCGAGGCCGGCGAGGTCAAACTTCGTCCACTCGGTGATGATGTTCTCGGGGCCGTTGCAGAGATAGATCGAGGTTTCGCCGGTCTTTTCGCCTGCTGCGTTATAGCCGGTGGCGGTCAGCTTGACCCAGTCGTCATCGCCGATCTTGGCGGTCAGGCCGTTGCCGTTGAGGTAGCAGTTGAGGGCGTAGACAATGTTGTTGACATACATGTGGTCGACAACACGCTCGACGCTGTCTGCGAAGGAGATGGCGGGCAGAACCTGCCCGGTAGTATAGCTGGTGTTGTCCTTGTAGCCGAAGTGGACGGCGAAGTTGTTGGAGCCGTTGTGGCCGCCGCCGGTGGTGCCGATATCAGTGGTCGCGTCCTTGCTGTAGACGGTCAGCTGATGATTGAAATCGCCGTATTTCGTGAAGTTGCTGGTGACATAGTGGGAGATCGCGTGGCCACCGCTCCAGTAGCAGTAGTTATTGAAGCTGTACGGAAGCATGTGGGACAGCTCGGTGTTGTTCGAGTCAGTCCAGGTGTAGGCCTTGCTGACGTCGGTCGTGCCGGTGCCGTCCGGATAGAGCATCGGGCCGCCGTACTGCGGATTGTCGATGAGGGACGTCCAGTCATTGCCGCCGGCGAAGTTCACGCCGCCCTTGTAGTCTGCGTCTTCGAAGGTCAGGACGCGGAGCGTGTAGTCGGCAGAGCCTGCCGCCGTGACGGTGATGGCCTGCGCGGCGGTGCATGCGCCGTACTTTACGGTGACGCTGGTGGTACCCGCGGTCAGTGCGGTGCCGTCTTCGATGGTGAAGTCGGTGATCCGGACTTCCTTGTTGTCCTCATAAACCGCAGCAACGCGCATGCCGGTCGGGTCAAAGTTTTCGCCGGCAGTGTAGGCCGTCTTGGCGGGCGCTCTGGTGATCTTGATGGAGACGATTTCGGGCGCGCCGACGGATTCCTGCCAGGAGAGGACGGGATAGCCGCCGTTGATGCTGCCGGCGTCCTTCTTGAAGCCATCGCCGAGGGTGGTATAGAGGCCCTTCAGTTCGTCTGCGGTCTTGGATTCTGCCGTGCCGTCTCTGCCGACGCCGGTCGCAGCGGTGCCTTCGAGATAGAAGACGTTGGAAAGCGTATCTGCCCAGCCGACAGCTGCGCCGACCGCATTGCCGCCGGTCTCGGAGACGGTGATTTTGCCGGTCGTATAGGCGTTGGTCAGCGTGGAGTTCTCCATAACACCGATCAGACCGCCGATCTGGTTTCTCGTGGTGGATACCGCGCCGGTGTTATAGATGTTTGTGACGGAAGCGCTCTTGGCATAGCCCATGACGCCGCCGACATAGGTGCCGGTCGCGGTGACGCTGCCGGTGTTGTAGCAGCCGGTCATCGAGCCGCTGTACAGCTGGTAGCAAAGGCCGCCGATCTGCTTGACGCCGGTCACATTGCCTTCATTACCGCAGTTGGTCACAGTGGAACCCAACAGCGTCGCGGCCAGGCCGCCGACACCGCTGGAATTGCCGACCTTTTCGTCCACGGACACGTTGATACGCGCGATCACGCCGGTGAGGGCCAGATACGTGCCGTTACCGATAACGCCGCCCACGGAGCCCGTGTAGACGGAGTAGCTGCTCGCCGCGCGGACGCTGCCCTCAACGGTCAGATCCTTGATGACGGCATAGGTGTCCTTTGCTCCTTCGACATTACCGAACAGACCAAGGTACACGCGTTCGCCAGACTTGGCTGTAGCGTAATTGATGGAGAGATTTTTAATGGTATGCCCGGCGCCGTCGAAGGAGCCGGCAAACTTGTTGGAGGACGTGCCGATCGGCGTCCAGTTGAGACCGGTCAGGTCGATATCACCGGTCAGCACACCTTTGATCGCGCTGTTGCCGCCGTTGACCTGCTTGGCGAACCAGATCAGTTCGGCGACGGTGCCGATCTGATAGACATCGTCCGTCACGGACGGCTCCGTGACGGCGTTGACCGTGACGGTGCATTCCGCCTTGACGCTGCCGCAGGCCGCGGTGACGGTGGCGGTACCGGCCTTTGCGGCGGTCACGACGCCGTCCTTGACGGTGACGGAATCATCAGAGGACGTCCAGACGATCGTCTTGACGGTGGTATCCTCGGGCCGGACGGTCGCGGTCAGTTTGGCTGTGTCGCCCACGTAGAGGTTCAGAGCCGTCTTGTCCAGCGTGACGCTGGTCGCTTCGATGGGGGCTTCGACGGTGACAACGCACTCGGCCTTGACACTGCCGCAAGTGGCGGTGATGGTGGCGGTGCCTTCCTTGAGGGCGGTGACGGTGCCGTTATTATCGACGGTCGCAACGTCAGTGTTGGAGGACGACCAGACCAGCGTGTCGGTGGTGTCTGCCGGTTCAACTGTGGCGGTCAGCTTTGCCGTCTGCGTCGGCCGCAGGGACAGCGTCTGCTTATCCAGCGTCACAGCGGTGGCGGGAGCTGCCTCACGGGTCAGCTCAAGGAACAGACTGTAGGTTGTAGCTGTCATACTGTCCATAATGGACAGATAGGCGATCTTGCTGTAGGCCTTCGGGGTAAAGTCGGGGGCGAGCGTCGTAAACTGCTTGTCAGTCAGAACGGTGCCGTTCAGCTCTGCAGCAGTCAGCGTGAAGGGATTGGTACCTGCTTCATTGAGGTAGTTGTTCTTTGCATCCGTGACCATCAGGAACGATGCATCCGTTACTTTGATCGCAGCATCGCTGCCATAGGGGATGGAGACGTGATAGCTGTTTTCGCCGGAAAGCGCGGTCACGCGATAGGCGGTTTCACCGACCTTGACGCTGAGCGGGGCGGCGGGAGCGGCCGTGACAGTGACGGTGCATTTGGCCTCGACGCTGCCGCACTTGGCAGTGATGGTGGCCGTGCCTGCCTTGGCGGCGGTCACGGTGCCGTCCTTGACGGTCGCAACGTCAGTGTTGGAGGACGTCCAAGTCAGATTGTCGGTGGTGTTCTCCGGGGTGACCGTGGCGGTCAGCTTGTCGGTGTCGCCCTCGGTCAGGGACAGCTCGGACTTGTCGAGCTTGACAGAGGTCGCGGGAACGGGCTTTTCAAAGCGGACGACAACGTCGTCGTAGGCGAAATAGGCGGGCTGAGAGAAGCCGTAGCCGTTGTCGCTGGAGCCGGTGACGTTGAACTCGACCTTCTGGACCTTGCCGAGGACGGAAAGATCGAACTTTGTCCAGTCCATCACGATGTCGTCCGGGCCGTTGCAGAGATAGATCGAGGTCTCGCCGGTCTTGACACCTGCATCGTCGTAACCGGTGGCGACCAGCTTGACCCAGTCATCGGGGCCGATCTTGGCGGTCAGGCCATTGCCGTCAATGTAGCAGTTGAGGGCGTAGGTGGTGTTCGTGACGTACATGGAGTCGATGATGCGGGAAACGCCGTCAGCGAAACTGATGGACGGCAGAACTTCGGTCATGTTGTACTGGGAGCCGTCCATGTAGCCATAGTGCACGGCGAAGTTATCCGAGCCGTTGTGGCCGCCGCCGGTGCGGGTCAGGCCGGAAACGCCCTTCTTATAGACGGTCAGCTGTGTGGTATGTCCGCCGTAGTCTGCGATATCGCCGGTGGCGTAGTTGGACACGGCATGGCCGCCGCTCCAGTAGCACCAGCTGCCGTAGCCATGGCAGAGCATGCTGGTCAGCTCGGTGTTGTCCGTGTCGGTCCAGGTATAGGCCTTTTCCTCAGAATCAACGCCTGCGCCGCTTTCGCCGTAGAGCAGCTTGCCGCCGTACTGCGGATCGTCGATGAGGGAGCTCCAGTCAGTGCCGCCGGCAAAGTTGGTGCCGCCCTTGTAGTCTGCGTCTTCAAAGGTCAGGACGCGAAGCTCATAGGCGCTGGACGCGGGCAGAACGGTGATGGGCTGCTCCGCGGTGAACGCGCCGGACTTGACCGTGACGCTCGCGGTGCCAGCGGTCAGGTTTTCGCCGTTTTCGACGGTAAAGTCATCAACGGGCTTCGTCGTACCGTTGTCATAGACGGCGGCGACGGTCATACCTGCCTTGTTGAAGCTCTCGCCTGCGGTGTAGTTCGTCTTATAAGGCGCGTGCGTGATCTTGATGGAAACGATTTCGGGCGCGCCGACGGATTCCTGCCAGGAGAGGACGGGATAGCCGCTGTTGACGCTGCCGGCATCCTTCTTGAAGCCGTCGCCGAGGGTGGTGTAGAGGGCCTTCAGTGCGTCGGAGGTGGAAGCGGGGGTGTCAGTGCCGGGGAGGGCAACTTCCGTGCCGCTGTACATCTTCTCGTCGGTGCCGGTCAGCCAGTAGCAGTTGCTGATGGTGCAATCGTTCTTCAGAGAGTAGCCGAGGATGCTGCCGTGCTTGGTCTTGCCGTTGACGGAGACGGTGCCTGCGTTGTAGGCGTTCGTGATCGAGGAGGGACGGTTGACATAGCCAACGATGCCGCCTGCGCCAGCTGCGATGCTGCCGGAGCCGAAGTCAAAGATCTTACCGACGTTGTAAACGTTCTTGATAACAACATTGTTTTTGTAAGCGGCAGTACCAAGGATGCCGGCCACGCCCTGCTGACCGCTGTTCGTGTATTGTGCGGTGATGTTGCCTGTGTTGTAGCAGCTCTCAACGGTCAGATCGTCGTAAGCTTCGCCGACGATGCCGCCAACTTTGTTCGAACCGATGGCGTCCGCGTCGTTGAAGCAGCGGATGACGGTGCAGTTCTTGTCGCTCACAGTGCCGACGATGCCGCCGACGTTATTCGTGCCGCTGCCGACGGCCGGCATGATGAGCTTGCCGTGGTTTGCGCAGCCTTCGATCCGGCTCTCAGCGCCGCTCAGTTTGCCGGCGATGCCGCCGTGATCGCCTCCGGTCCAAGTTGTGTCACCGAGGGTGCCGTTGTTGACGCAGCTCAGGACAGTGACCTTGCCGTCCGCTCTGCCGACGATGCCGCCGAGCGGGCCGTTGCCGCTGACGAGCGTGGCTTCGTTGGTGCAGTTCTCGACCTTGGTCTCCGCGTCGCCGGAGGCAACGCGACCGACGAGACCGACGCTGTTGTAGGAATAGACGGAGCCGCCCAGCGTGACGTCATGGATGTATGCGCCGGACGCAAATGCAAACAGGCCGGTGCAGTAGTTGGTGCCGGGGTTGCCGTTTGTAATGTTGATGTTGACAGTGACAGTGTGGTCGTTGCCGACGAACTCACCGGCGTAGGGGTTGGTCTCGGTGCCGATGCCGACGAAGTCGGTGACTTTGGTCATGTCGATGTCAGCCTTGAGGATGCCCTTGAGGGTGGTATTACCGGCGCTGACCTTGGCTGCGAAGGACTTGAGGTCAGCCGCGTTGTTGATGACCATATCGGTCTCGACGACTGCTTCTTCGACCGTGACCTTGCAGGACGCGGTGGCGCTGCCGCTGGTGGCAGTGACGATGGCTTCGCCTGCTTTGACGGCGGTGACGACGCCGTTCTCAACGGTCGCGGCTTCGCCATCGACAGACCAGACGACGGTCTTGTCAGTCGCATTCTCGGGCAGGACCTTGGCGGTCAGCGTGGCGGTCTCGCCGACGGTGAGGGCCAGCTCCTCCTTGTCCAGCTCCACGGTGTTGACAGGGACGTCGGTATCGGGGGCTTCAACGGTGACAAGGTAGAGATAAGCCATCGCGTCTTCGCCCACACCGACGATGATCGCGGAAGCGTATTTGGTGTTTTCCTCTGCAGTGTAGCCCGGGAGCTGTGCAAGGTCCTCATCGCTCATTGCGTATGTCTCGATTACGTCGGCAGGCAGCGTAGCGGATTTGAGGCCCTGCATTTGCTCGCCGCGAACGACGATGGGTACGGTACCCAAGGTCATCAGAGTGACGGTATCGTTTTCGTCAGCGGGTGTGATCGTAAGATCCTGCTCCGGATAGAACACGACACGGAAGACCATATCGCCGCTGTCAACGTCGATCCGGTCCAGTGTGCAGGGAGTGTCGCCGATTGATACGGCGAAGGGAGCGCCGACATCGACCTCTGTGTCAGCCGCCAGGGCACTGACGGGCAGAAGCCCCAGCACCATGACGATGGACAGAAGCAGCGCCAGAAGTTTTTTTGCTTTCCAATTGTGCATGTTTTCATCTCCTGTTTTTTTCTTATCTCGAGCCGCGGGTGCGGCGAAAAAGGATCCAATAGCCGGCCGGACGTCGGTTTTTCCGTTAGCCTCGACGCATGGCTATGCCGCGGCGGGCCGCGGGCTTATGCGGCAGCATGCACAGAAAAAACGTCTGTGCAGCCGGAAGGGCTGCACAGACGCAGATAGAGTGAGAGTCTGATACAGAAGCAGTCCCGGTGTAGGCAGGTGCCGCGCAGGCGATCCGGCGTATCTGACTTATCCGCTCCGGAACGCTCCGGATGGCTTCACAGTGACCCACTCGCGGGGATTTGCACCCCATTCCGTCTGTCCGCGCAGAGCGCACGGACGGGACCGTCTGCCGATATTTAATTTGTGGTTTTTTACCGATATTAAAATATCATATTCGGCGGGGGTTTGCAAGGTGGTGGGGAGAAAAATGTGGGGAAAAAGCTGCGAGGCCCTCCCAGCCGCCTGCGGCGACAGCTCTCCCAGAGGGAGAGCCAAGAGCTTTACCGAAAATAGAAACCGCCATCAATGCGAGCGCCTCTTGCCTCTCCCTTTGGGAGAGGTGTCTGAGCGAAGCGAAGACGGAGAGGGTATACGCTGCAAAACCCTCTCAGTCGCCTTTGGCGACAGCTCTCCCAAAGGGAGAGCCAAGGGCAAGGGCTCTCTCGACGAAGCTCTCTCGGAGGGAAAGCTAAGAGGCCCCTCCGGAGGTGTGTCATGTGAACACTATGGATCAACTATCAAATTTAGAGCACAACCCCGTGACCCAGCGAAGCGGTCACGGGGTTGAAGCGAGGAGCAACGGAGCTGGTGAGAGATGACTTTTTATGCGCAGCATAAAAAGTCGTCGCGAACTTGCGCAGTTCGCGACGAGCTGGTGCCGGCGGCGGGGCTCGAACCCGCACGGTTATTCGCCGAGGGATTTTAAGTCCCTTGTGTCTGCCATTCCACCACGCCGGCAGCGGAGTTATTTTAACACCAAATGGAAAGCGCGTCAAGAACGGAAATCTGTGCGGCGAAATTCGACATAAGTCCCGTTATCCGGACAAAATCGGACAGGAGGGGGTAGAATTTTCTGTCGATACTTTGGCGGTTCTGCCATCTTGAAAAAACAAAACAAATGTTTTAATATACAGATACTGCCTCAAACGTAAGAATCTGAAGAATGGACCGGAATTTTAGGAGTGGATGCAGGATGGCACAGACCCGATGGGAAGACCACGGCGCACACACAGGGCAGGACGGCTCGGATGAGACGATCCTGCGGTTATTTCAGCAGCTGAACCGCGAAGAGAAACAACAGTTTCTTACTTTTTTTGAAAACGCTCTAAAAACGCGATCATCGCCTGCTTCAGATCATCGTCGGCATGCGAAAGAAGCTCCCTGAGCTGCGCGTCGAGCGGATCCTCCTCGCCGGGCGCGTCTGCGGCGGGGAGATTTTTTTGGTCTGTCGCGCCGCGCAGGTAGGCGGGCGTCGTGCCGAGAGCGGCGGCGACAATGCGCAGCTGCTCGTCGTTCGGCTCGGATTTGCCGGCCTTCCAGTCCTGGCAGACCGTCGGCGTGCGGCCGAGACGGCGCGCGATCGACGCTTTGGTGACGCCGGTCTCGCGGATGAGTGCGTCAAATCTGTCATAAATAAACAAAACAACCACCTCGCATTTGTATAATATGCAGAATCGAATGAAAATGCGACATACTGCCCTTGACAATCGTATTATATTGCGATAAACTCAGGGTGCAAATGCGAAAGGAACAGACATCGCAGCCGGATATCCAACACTTTTTATTTTATCCGCAGCGGTGCTTTTTGTCAACCAGTAATCGCATAAAAATATGATTTTTGAAGGAGGGGTTCCGCATGGCGGGGCGCTGCGGCGTGTGCGCGTGGTGCAGGGAAGCTGTGCTGACAAGCGAGCGGCGGTATCTGGCCGGGAACGCGGCGGTGCACGCGGAATGCATGGAGGAGTATCTGCTGGGCGAGATCGGTGTGAAGCGGCTGGCGGCGCTGGCAGGCTTTGAGGAACGACGGGAGGAGGATGACGATGAGATTTCAGGAACCGGAGCAGCAGCCGGTATGGTGTCCGTTTTACAGGGAGGACAGCGGGAAGAGCATTTTCTGTGAGGGGATCACGGACGGGAGCTTTCTGCGGCTGACATTTTTGTCACTGCGGGCGAAAAAGCAGCAGATGGATATTTTCTGCCGGACGAAAAGCTGCGAGAAATGCGAACTGTACGCGGCGATCAACGCGAGGTATGCCGATGACTGAGACGGCCGGGAAAAAGAGAGACCCGATCGGCAAGGCGTCCGGCAATCTGGAGCGGGCGCTGGAGACGATCTCGAAGCGGCTGCTCGATCAAATTAAAGAGGGCGAGACGCCGTGCAAGGACTTGGGCGAGCTGGCCAAGGTGATGAAGCAGGCGATGGAGATCCGGCAGGAGCTGGCCGGGCCGGAGACGGAGACAGAGGGCGTGCGGGTCGTGTTTGAGGAGGAAGCGGAGGAATTTGCCGGATGAAGCAGCTGACGCTCGGCGCGCCGAACGAGAAGCAGAGGAAGTTCCTGCTCGACCGGCACCGGCACATTGCCTACGGCGGCGCGCGCGGAGGCGGAAAGAGCTGGGCCGTGCGGACGAAGGCGAAGCTGCTGGCGCTGCGGTATCCGGGGATCAAGATCCTGATCGTGCGCAGAAGTCTGCGGGAGTTGCAGAACAACCACATTGACCCGCTGCGGCAGGAGCTGGGGCAGACGGCAAAATACCGCGCAGGCGACAAGCGGTTCGAATTTCCGAACGGGTCGACGATCTGCTTTGGCTACTGCGCATGCGACGCGGACATGGGGCAGTATCAGGGCGCGGAATACGACGTGGTCTTTCTGGATGAAGCCGGGCAGCTGCAGAAGGCGTGGATCGACGCGATCAACGCGTGCGTGCGCGGGACGAACGGTTTTCCGAAGCGGACCTATTACACGCTCAATCCCGGCGGGCCGAGCCACGGGTATTTTAAGCGGCTGTTCATCGACCGGCGGTTTGAGGACGGCGAGGCGCCGGAGGATTACAGCTTTGTGCAGGCGCTGGTGACGGATAACAAGGTGCTCATGAGGCGGCAGCCGGAATATCTCCGGCAGCTGCAGACGCTGCCGCCGAAGCTGCGCGAGGCGTGGCTGCACGGGTCATGGGACGTGTACGAGGGGCAGTTCTTTGAGGACTTCCGGAACGTGCCGGAGCATTATAAGGACCGGCAGTGGACGCATGTGATCGCGCCGTTTGCACCGGACAAGGGCTGGACGGTCTGCCGGAGCTATGACTTCGGTTACGGGAAGCCGTTCTCCTGCGCGTGGTGGGCGGTCGATTATGACGGGGTCATTTACCGCATTCTGGAGCTGTACGGCTGCACGAAGACGCCGAACGAGGGCGTCAAGTGGACGCCGGACAAGCAGTTTGCGGAGATCCGGAAGCTGGAAACGGAGCATCCGTGGCTGAAGGGGCGGCAGATCACGGGCGTGGCCGACCCCGCCATCTGGGACGCCTCGCGCGGCGAGAGCGTGGCGCAGACGGCGGCGCGGTACGGCGTGTATTTTACGCCGGGCGACAACGCGCGCATCGCGGGCTGGATGCAGTGCCACTACCGGCTGCAATTTGACACGAACGGCTATCCGCGCATGTATGTGTTCGAGACCTGCCGGGCGTTCATCCGGACGGTGCCGCAGATGCTGTATTCGCCGGTGCGGCCGGAGGATCTGGATACGACGATGGAGGATCATGTGTGCGACGAGTGGCGGTATTTCTGCATGTCGCGGCCGGTAAGCCCGATGGCGGAGCCGGAGACGGCGGAGATCTGGAGCGATCCGCTCGATCAGCTCAAAAAGTAAGGAGGAGACCATGGAGGAACTACGGACAACGGCTGTCCCGGTGATCGGGCAGCAGGAGCTGCGGAAAGCAGCGGACATTCTGCGCCGCTATCAGCAGGGCAAGCAGAATCTGGAGCGGCGCGTGCTGGCCGACGAGGACTGGTGGAAGCTGCGCCAGTGGCGGCAGTTCGCGGACAAGGGCAATCCGGACGACGACCGTCCGGCGTCCGGCTGGCTGTTCAACGTCATCATGGGTAAGCATGCCGACGCGATCGCGGCCTATCCGGAGCCGAACATCCGGCCGCGCGAGCCGGACGACCGGTACGAGGCACAGATGCTCTCGTCGATCATCCCGTGCATTCTGGAGCAGAACGACTTTGAAGAGGTCTATTCGGACACCTGCTGGCAGAAGATGAAGCAGGGAACGGGTATCTGGGGCGTGTACTGGGATCAGGACAAGCTGGGCGGACTGGGGGATATCTCCATCCGGCCGGTGAATGTGCTGAACCTGTTCTGGGAGCCGGGCGTGACGGATATTCAGAAGTCGCGGAACGTGTTTTATCTGGAGCTGGAGGACAATCAGACGCTGCTGGCGGCCTACCCGCAGCTGGCGGGCAAGCTGGGCGCGGGCAGCGTGCAGGTGGCAAGATACCGGACGGACGACGCGGTGGACCTGTCGGACAAGAGCGTAGTGGTGGACTGGTATTACAAAAAACGCGTGGGCGGCAGGCAGGTGCTGCACTACTGCAAGTATGTGGGCGAGACGGTTCTGTATGCGACGGAGAACGATACGTTCGTTCCGTCGGTGACGCGGGAGCAGGCGGATCCGGAGACGGGGGAACCGGTCCTTGTGCAGCTGCCGGTGCGCGCGCCGGCCTGCGAGCGGGGACTGTATGACGACGGGGACTATCCGTTCATCTTTGACCGGCTGTTCCCGGTGGAGGGGTCGATCTGCGGGTACGGCTACATTGAGATCGGCAAGGGCGCGCAGGAGCAGATCGACCGGATGGATCAGGCAATCATCAAGAACACGATCATGGCGGCCACACCGCGCTGGTTCCGCCGGACAGACGGCTCGGTCAACGAGCAGGAATATGCCGACTGGCGCAGGCCGTTCGTGCACGTGGACGGCAATCTGGGGCAGGACTCCTTGCAGCAGGTGCAGGTCAATCCGCTGCCGGCGGTCTGCGTGCAGGTGCTGAACAACAAGATCGAGGAGCTCAAATGGACGACCGGCAACACGGACGTGACGAACGGGCAGGTCGCCTCCGGCGTGACGGCGGCTTCGGCCATCGCAGCGCTGCAGGAGGCGTCCGGGCGCAGCTCGCGTGCTGCGACGAAATCGGCTTACCGGGCGTATGCGCGGATGATCCGGATGGTCATCGAGCGCATCCGACAGTTTTACGATCTGCCGCGCAAGTTCCGCATTACGGGCGCGAGCGGTGCGGAGGACTATGTTTCGTACTGCAACGCGCATCTCAAAGCGCAGAGCCTCGGCGCGGACGGGCTTTGCCGCACGCCAGTGTTTGATGTGAAGGTCACGGCGCAGAAGCACGCGGAATACACGAAGCTGGCGCAGAACGAGCTGGCGCTGCAGTTCTTCCAGCTGGGCTTCTTCCGGCCGGAGATGGAGCGGCAGGCGCTGGCGTGCCTCGACATGATGGACTTTGACGGCAAGGAACAGGTTTTGCAGAAGGTGCAGTCCGGCGCGCAGCAGCTGCGGTGGCAGCAGATGGCGCTGATGCTGGCCGGGCGGTATGAGCCGGAGCTGTATGCGCAGCTTTCGGCGTCCGGCACGGAAGAGCCGGGCGCAAGTGCCGGGGCTGTCCGCTTTAGCCGGACACAGCAGCAGGAGCCGCGGCAGGTGCAGAAGGCCAGACAGCAGGCCGTGCAGGCGGGGCAGCCGGAATGATCACGGTGCAGATGGGGAATTTTTCGCTGCAAGTGCGTGGGCACGCGGGGTTTTCACGGTATGGCAGCGATATTGTCTGTGCGGCGGCTTCGATGCTGGCCTTTGCGCTGGCCGAGGCCGTGCAGGCGGAGGGCTTCACTGCGCCGCCGGTCGTGGAGGCGGCGTGCGGGGTGTTCCGGCTGGAGGTCTGGCCGGAGGCGCGGGAAATGGCGCGGGCGGAGACGATGTTTGACGTGACCCGCGCGGGATACCGGCTGCTTGCGGAGCGGTATCCGGCATATGTGCGGATCCTGAGTGACGGTCACTCTGAAAATAGCAGGCAGAGATCCGGGGTGCGCCCACCTGACGGGCAGAAGGAGGAAACAGAATGAAAAAGATGCATTGGTTACAGCTGTTTGCAGAGGAGCAGCCGGAACCGGACATGCCGGAGACGGCTGCGCCGGAGCAGGCGGAGCGTCTGGCACAGCTGTCGCCGGACGGGAAGATGCCGCAGACACAGGAGCAGCGCGAGCAGGCCATGCGGGCGGGCTATGAGCGGCTGCGCGCGCAGTTTGAGCAGGTGCGCGAAGCGTATCCGCAGGCGGAGCTGGCGCAGGAACTGGACGATCCGGCGTTTCTGCGGCTGGTCGTGCGGGGCGTCGACGCGAAAAGCGCTTACGAGCTGACACATTTACAGGAGCTTCGGAAGAGCGCTGTGGCGTATGGCGCGCGCCGCGCGAGAGAAGAGCTGACGGCCGCGATGCAGGCGGGATATCTCCGCCCGCGGGAGGGAGGTATGGCGCAGAGCGGCTGCGGCGCGTTCGCCGAAAGCCCGGAGCAGTGGTCCAGAAAGACGAGAGAGGAACTCAAGACAAGAGCCAGACGGGGCGAAAAGGTGCGCCTCTGAGGGCAAGGGGAAGAAAGGAAGGATTTTATGGAACTGAATCTGCAGATGTTTGCCGACGCCGGTACGCTGGTCAATGCCAGCGGAAATTATGTAAACTCTTACACAGGTGAAACGACGGCCTTCGGCGCGGACGGCGGCATGACGGCCACGATGAAGACGTTTTATGACACCGAGCTGCTGGAAAACGCCCGCCCGGAGCTGATCCACACGCAGTTCGCGCGCAAGCAGGTGCTGCCTGCCGGACGCGGCAAGACCGTGGAGTGGCGCAAGTGGAACACGCTGGAGGACGCGGGCAAGCTCACCGAGGGCGTCATCCCGACCGGCCAGAAGTTCGGCCAGAGCGCGGTGACGCAGGCTATCACGCAGTATGGCACGTATGTGTCGGTGTCCGACCAGCTGGAGCTGCACGCGATCGACGACGTCATTCTCGGCGCGGCGGAGGAGCTGGGCGCGTCCGCCGGTACGACGCAGGACAAGCTGGTGCGCAATGTGATCGTAGCCGGTACGAACGTGCAGTACTGCGACAAGGTCGGCACGAACGGCGCGCACAGCGCCGTCACCAGCCGCGCGGGTCTGGACACGACCGCGAAGCTGACGCCGGACGAGGTCAACAAGGCCGTGACGATGCTCAAGAAGCTCAAGGCGCCGAAGATCGACGGCAAGTACGTTGCCATCATCCATCCGTCGGTCGCGTATGACCTGCGCTCGAGCGACGCATGGGTCGAGGCGCACAAGTATGCCGGGATCACGGAGCTGTTTACCGGCGAGATCGGCGAGCTGCACGGCGTGCGCTTCATCGAGACGACGGAGGCCAAGGTCTTCAACGGCGCGGACTGCCCGGTCAAGACGGCGGCGGATACGTCGAAGGGCACGGCTGCGACGTATTACAGCGTGTACGCGACGCTGTTTCTGGGCAAGGACGCCTATGGCATGATCGACCCGGAGGGCGGCAACATGGAAATGATCATCAAGGACAAGAGCCAGGTCGGCGGCCCGCTGAACCAGTTCTCCACGCTGGGCTACAAATTCTCCAGCGCGGCGAAGATCCTGTATCAGGACCGCATGGTGCGCGTGGAGAGCTGCGGCGCATACTCGGCGGAGGACGAAGCGAACTGACGAAGCAGAAGCGGGGACCGGCGCAGCGCCGGTCCCCCGGGAGGAAGTCTGAAAGGAGAACTGACATGGAAAACGCATTTGCGATCATGAAGACCATCACGCTGCCGCGCGCGGGCGGCACGCAGCAGCAGTCGGAATTTGTCTGCGTCAACGGCAAGACGTTCCAGGTGCCGCGCGGCAAGGCGGTCGAGGTGCCGCTGCCGGTATATGAGGTGCTGGAGAATGCCAGACGGCAGCTGGAGTTGGCGCAGAAGCTGGAGGACGAATGGGCCGCGGACTGAAAAGCCGCGGAACCGAAAGGAGGGAACCGGAATGACCATCCGGGAAGCGCTTGAGACGGTCGACCGGCTCAAGCCCAACCAGTACGGCAGCGCGGACAAGCTGCGCTGGCTGTCGGAGCTGGACGGTATCGTGCACCGGGAGATTTTGCTGGCGCACGAGAAGGAAGTCCCGACGTTTGACGGCTATGCGCCGGAGACCGATCTGGACGGGACGGAGCTGCTGATCGCGTGGCCGTATGACGGGATCTACCGCTGGTATCTGGAAATGAAGATCGACGACGCGAACGGAGAGATGACGAAGTACAATAACTCCGCCGCCAAGTACAACATGTACTATCAGGCGTACCAGAGCGCGTACAACCGCGCGCACCTGCCGCGGCAGGATGCGGCGTCTTTCAGGCTGTGAGGAGGCGAGGGCATGCTGTTTCCAAACTTGAGTGCTGACCGGCAGCAGACGCTGGCGACGGAGCGCTTCCTCGGCTACGACCACAACCTTGAGCTGTCGGACGGGGAATTTTACGACATGGAGAATCTGTCGGCGGACAGCTATCCGCTGCTTTCGCCGCGTCCTCGCAGAGGGACGGCGCAGGCGCTTTCGGGCGTGCAGGGGATTTTGGCGAAGGACGCGCTGTGCTGGGTGCAGAACAATACGCTGTACATAAACGGCGCTTCCATGGAGGCGTATATGCCGTCTGTATCCATTTCGGCGGGAGAAAAGCAGCTCATCTCCATGGGCGCGTACCTGTGCATTTTCCCGGATGGCATTTACTTCAACACCGAAAAGTATTCCGACAACGGATACATGGGGCAGGAGAACACGGTCAATGCGGCGAGCACGAACATTGACATTTCCCTGTGTCTTGTCGACGGGACGGCGCTGACGGTGAGCTATAAGCAGGCGAGCCAGCCGGAAAACCCGACGAACGGTCAGTACTGGCTGGATACGTCCGGCAAGCTCCACACGCTCAAGCAGTGGGCGGAGCCGACGAGCCAGTGGGTGAGCGTGCCGACGGTATACCTGAAGCTGTCGGCCAATGGCATCGGCAAGGGCTTCAAGCAGTACGACGGCATCCGGCTCTCCGGACTGACGGGCAGCGAGCAGATCGAAAAGCTGAACGGCAGCCAGATCCTCTATGACGTGGATGACAGCTATATCGTGATCATTGGCCTTGTCGATGAGATCACGAAGGTCACGAGCGGGACCGTGAAGACGGCACGCAGAGTGCCGAGCATGGACTTCATCACCGAGAGCGGGAACCGGCTGTGGGGCTGCAAGTACGGCGTGGTGGACGGCGAGACCGTGAATGAGATCTACTGCTGCAAGCTGGGAGACTTCAAAAACTGGGAGTGCTATCAGGGCGTGGCGACAGATTCATGGCGCGCGAGCTGCGGCACGGACGGGAAATGGACCGGCGCGGCGACGCTGGCCGACAGTCCGGTCTTCTTCAAGGAGGACTGCTTCCACCGGGTGTATCCGTCGGCGACGGGCGCGCATCAGGTGGTCGTGCAGCGGTGCGCGGGCGTGCAGAATGGGTCGGCGAAGAGCCTTGTCGTGGTGGACGACCGGCTGTATTACAAGTCGCGCATGGGCGTGTGCGTGTATGACGGGAGCCTGCCGCAGGATATCGGCAGCTGCTTCGGCGGGAAGCTTTATTATAACGCCGTGGCCGGCGGCGTCAGAGGGAAGTACTTCATCAGCATGGAGGATGAAGGCCATAGCTGGACGCTGTTCGTCTACGACACCCGCAAGGGGTTATGGCACAAGGAGGATGATACCCACGCGGAAGCCTTCGCGCGGGTGGACGATGAGCTGTATTTCCTTGAGGACGGGGCGCTCAGAACGATCTACGGAACCGTCGGCACGCTGGAGGACAGCGTGGGCTGGATGGCCGAGACGGGGATCATGACGTATGGCCTTGTGGGAAAGAAATACGTCTCGCGCATCAACCTGCGCATGCAGCTGCCGAAGGGCTCCTCTGCCGACTTCTGGGTGCAGTACGATTCCGATGGCCTGTGGCGGCACTGCGGGCATATCGAGGGAAGAGGCCTCCGCACCTTCCTCCTGCCTATCCGCCCGGCGCGGTGCGACCACCTCAAGTTCCGGCTGACGGGCAAGGGCGAGATGAAGCTGTTCAGCCTGGCGCGGGTTTTAGAGGCAGGGAGTGACGCATAATGGGATCTTTGACACTTGCATACCCGTCGATCGCGGGAAAAACGACGCAGGAGCAGCTGGAGAGCATGCGCCGGTATCTGTGCAGCGTGACGGAGCAGCTGAATCTTGCCGACTGGTCGGCGCAGGCGACGCTGCAGGAGATCTCGCAGGCCATCGACGCGGACAGCCTGTCGGAGGCGGAGAAAAAGACCACGCTCTCGGGCTACGCGGCTCTTAAGTCCCTCATCATCAAGACGGCGGACTTCGCCGCGGCGAACTCGGAGACGTGGAGCACAAAGCTGTCCGGCAGCTATGTGGCGATCTCGGACTTCGGCAAGTATCTTGAAAAGACGCAGCTGACCATCGAGGGCAATTCCGTGGGCATTAAGCAGCTGTACGACTACACCGCGGGCGTCAATAACCAGTTCTCGGTGAACAGCCAGCAGTTTATCAAGACGGGTCTGCTCTATTACGACGATGTTACGCCGGTCTACGGCGTGGGCGTGGGCAATATCGAGACGACGGTGACGGACGGCGGCGAAACCGTCATCGACCAGACGAAGAACGAGCTTCTGACCGTGACACCGGATAAGATCAGCTTCTGGCAGGACGGGAAGGAAGTCGCGTATCTGTCGGAACAGAAGCTCCACTTCCCGTCCGGCACGCTGGAGGCGTACAACGCGGTCCTGACCGGCACGATCACGGCGGCGGCCGGTTCGAGCTTCGGCCCGTGGACGATCTCGACGAGCAGCATTTACTATTCGGACGATGAATATGGCGGCAGCGAGAGCATGTATTTCGGCGTAGGCGGGCTTTCCATCAAGGATAAGTTCAAGGTCAGCGCGAACGGCAAGCTCATCTGCACGGACGCCATCATTTCCGGCGCGATCACCGCGACGCGGCTGGATGTGACGAATGCCACCGTAACGGGCCTGCAGGCGGACGATATTACGGCCGGCAATTTCTCAGCGTCACGCATCAACGGCGGCGTGCTGGATTTTAACAACTTTGCCGTTGACCATCTTTCGGCAAACGACATTACGACGGGGACGCTGTCGGCGGATTATATCCGGCTGGGCGGCGATATGGCGGTCTACAGCTCCGTCTACGGCAGTACGATCGGCGGATACCTGGGCTATACGACGGGCGACTATGGCGGCGAGGGTATCCATATGCTGAGCGGCTACGGCGAGGTCGTGGCGACGACGAGCGGCGCAAAGCTCTGCTATAGCAGCAATACGATCTCCGTCACCGGCAGCGGCGCACATACAAACTGCACGACGACCATCGGCGGCAATCTGTCGATCTCGGGCAGCGCCGCGCCGGAAACGGACGGCGGCGGTCAGCTGGGCTATTCCAACAACCGCTGGTCGGTCGTGTATGCGCAGACGGGGACGATCAGCACGTCCGACCGGGAGAAGAAAAAAGATATCTCCTATGAGCTGGCGCAGTATGACGCGCTGTTTGACCGGCTGCGCCCGGCCTGCTACCGGATGAAGGACGGCACGTCCGGCCGCATCCACACGGGCCTCATCGCGCAGGACGTGGAGCAGGCGCTGAGCGCGTGCGGTCTGGATGGATCCGCGTTCGCGGCCTTTGTCCGCTCGCCGCGGGAAGACGGCGGGGCGGATTACGGCCTTCGGTATGAAGAACTGACCGCCCTGTGCATCCGGCAGATCCAGAGGCTTGCCGAACGGGTGAAACGATTGGAGGGGGAAGTATGAGCAAGATCTCAAAGGCCATCGGCCAGCTGCGCGGCGGTCTGGTGGAAACGATCAACGCATCCGGCCTGCCGCCGTGCATCGTGGGGATGGTACTCGACCAGATCCGCGCGCAGGTGCGCCTGCTGGAGGCGCAGGAGGAAGAAAAACAGGAAGAGGAGGGATCGCACGATGGCACTTTACAGAGTGCAGAGTAACGGAAAAGCGCCCGCGGGGCTTTCGGCGGGCGACGAGGTCGTGACGGGCGGCGGCACATACCGCATTGTCGGTGTGAACGCCGACGGCAGCTACCGGAGCGTGCTCAGCAACCAGAGCCAGACCATCCGGAACTATCAGGGCAGCTATGCCGTGCCGGGACAGAGCACAGCACAGGCGAAGACCGCGCCCACATTCCAGTCGGAGCGCTACACGCCGTCCGGCGAGACAGAGCAGGCCAGAGCGGAGGTCTCGCGCGTGCTGGCGGAAAAGCCGGGCAGCTATGTGTCCGGCTGGGACAAGGAGTTGGACGCGCTGTATGACGAGATCGCGAATCGCGGGGCGTTTTCCTACGATCTGGGGACGGACCCGGTTTACCGGCAGTACCGCGAGCAGTATCAGAGCGCGGGGCGCATGGCGATGGAAGATACCATGGGCCGCGCGGCTGCGCTGACGGGCGGCTATGGCTCGAGCTACGGTCAGCAGGCCGGACAGCAGGCATATAACGCCTATCTGCAGAAGCTCAACGAGGTCGTGCCGGAATTGTATGCGCAGGCGCGCGAGCAGTATGACCGCGAGGGCAGCGCCCTCTATGACCGCTATGAGCTCGTGCGCAGCCGCGACGCGAGCGACTATGCCCGCTACCGCGACCGCGTTTCGGATTATTACGCAGAGCTTTCGGACGCGCGCAGCGCCTATGACGCGGAGGCCGACCGGGATTACCGGCGCTATGCGGACAGTCGATCGAGCGCGCTGCAGGAGGCGAAGCTGGCAAGCGACAATTACTGGAACCAGCTGGATTATGAAGCCGACCGCACCGACGCAGCGAACACGCAGTACTGGAAGCAGCTGGCGTATGCGGACAAGCAGGCCGCGGCTGCGCAGAAGGCGGCGAAGAAGTCATCCTCGTCCGCGAAAAAGAAGACCTCGTCCGCTCTGGCCGGGAAGAGCTATGGGACGAAGAAGCAGCCGAACGCCGGGAAGCTCAGTAACCGCCCGGCGCTCCGCTGAGCCACGGAAGGGGGAAGCGGGATGAAACGACTTCCAGCGGCAAGACCGAGCCCCCGCATCGCGGGCGGCGCGCTGCGGTGGTACGCGGGGGATACCTTCTCGCTGACGCTGCAGCTGGAGCTGACGGATCAGGACGGCGAGCCGGTCTCCATCGGCGCGTCCGACAGCGTGACGGTCAGCTTTTATGACGAGACCTGCGCGAAGGTACATACGTTCACGGCCTCCGGCGTTACGGACGGCTGCGTGAAGCTGACGTTTGACGACACGGTCAGCGGGAAATTCCGGAAGGGCAGCTACACGTATGACATTTTGTACACGCACGGCGAGAAAACAACACTGGCGCGGGACAACCCGGCCTGTGTGGAATGAGGTGAGCGAATGCAGGTAATCATCCCAAATGAACTGACCGCCGTGATCAGCGGCGTGATCTCCCGCGGGATCCGGGCGGCAGAGGTGACGCAGGACGGCCATCTTGTACTGACACTGACGGATGGGAGCAGGGCGGATCTCGGCTCCGTCCGCGGGCCGCAGGGCGAGCAGGGCCAGCCCGGCCCTGCGGGGCCGCAGGGCGCGGCGGGGCCTCCCGGCTCCAAGGGCGATCCGGGCGAGCGGGGCGAGACCGGGCGCGGCTTCGCTGTCCTGGGCTATTACGCCACGGCAGCCGCGCTTGCGGCGGCTGTGCAGACGCCGGCGGCGGGTGACGCCTACGGCGTGGGCAGCGAAGCGCCGTATGATATTTATATCTACGACGGCGTGACGAACGCGTGGGTCAACAACGGCGCGCTGCAGGGCGCGAAGGGTGAAAAAGGCGATAAGGGCGAAAAAGGCGACAAAGGCGCAGCGGGCGACAAGGGCGAAAAAGGCGATAAAGGTGAGACCGGCGCCGCAGGTGCGCCCGGCGCAGCCGGTCCGGCAGGTTCGCCGGGCGAGGACGGCGAACCCGGCCCAAATCTGATCTCGGCGGAGACCGCAACGCAGCTGACGGGTCTTCTGAAGGGTAACGGCGCGACCGTCGAGACCGCCGTGCCGGGGACGGACTATCTGGCGGAATCGGACTTTTTCATCTGCACGGTAACAGGCTCCGACAGCAGCTATACGTGTGATAGAACGCTGAATGAGATCAAGACCGCTTCGGCGGCGGGCAGGATCCCGGTCGTGCGCTATAACAGCGGAACATATTTCCTGTCGGGGCTGACGCAGATGATGGCGCGGTTCATCCAGCCGAACGGCACGTCGGTCGACACAATCACGATCCCCATGACGGGCACCCCGTCGAAAAGCTCCGTATCGCTGCAGACGCCGCCGGGAAGCTACGAGACAGCGGCTCCGACAAGGATCACGCTGGCAGACAACACTGAATACCGCCTGACCGGCGTGCAGACGCTGACCATCACGTTCCCGACCGGGGACTTTGCATGCTGGCTGCGTATTACGACGGCGGCGAGCGGGACGGTCTCGGTCACATTCCCGGCAACGGTAAAATACATTGGCGAAGCGCCGGCGTTCGGCACGGGCGAGACGTGGGAGCTGTCCGTCAAGGACGGCGTCGTGATCGCCGTGAAGGAGGCGTCATGAGCTGGATGGAAAAGCGCAGGCGCGCCATGATGCTATCCGCGCAGACACCGCCGCTCGTGCTCGATCCCGTTTTCGCGAACAACGACTGGGCAGCGATCATCGCTGCCTGCCAGCGAAGGCAGGTGCCGGATACATGGGTAGTCGGGGACCAGAAGAAGATGGACATCGGCATGTCATTCACGATCGACATCATCGGCAAGGATCACGATACCTATGCCGATGGCTCCGGCACTGCGCCGCTTACTCTGCAGATGCACGAGGTCTATTCCCTCAGCTATGCCATGCGGTCTGACGGCAACAACACCGACGGCTGGGAGAACTCCATTGTCCGTACCACCGCGATGAGCGAGATCCTGAGCGCCATGCCGGATGAGGTCAGGGCGGCCGTGCGTGAGGTATCCAAGCTGACCGGCGCCGGAAGTGCGAGCACGACGATTGTAACGACGGCCGACAAGCTGTTCATCCCGTCGCAGGTGGAGCTTTTCGGCACAGCAAGCCTCAGCGCGCCGGGCGAGGGCACGCAATACGAATATTACACGCTGAGCGGCAAACTGGTGAAATATGCACGCTCCGGCGCGAATGTCGAATGGTGGACGCGCTCGCCGGTCGTGACGAGTACCTCCAACTATGTCAGGCTCTACCGAAGCGGCAGCGCGTACAGCGCCGAGCCGAAGAAGAACTCATATGTTGCGGCGGCGTGGTGCTTCTGACGAAAAAGGAAAGGGGAGAAGACAGAATGCTGTATCTGAAAGCAGGCAATATGGAATATCAGGCATCTATCACCGGCAAGGAGATCGACCGCGACTGGGACGGCAGGGCTTCAAAGACCGTCACGCTGCAGATGACGTATGCGGAGGCCGCGCAGCTGTTTACCGACGGACTGGTCTGGTCGGTCGCAGAGAAGCAGCCGGACGAGGATGGCACGGAGCAGACCATGCGGGAGAACGACTGCTCCGGCTACTGCGTGGCCGGGCCGATCACGGACTATCGCGATGGGAGCATTGCGGTGAAGATGGGAAAATACACGCAGCTGGAGCTGGCGCTGCGGGAGCTGCAGGAGGTGCTGACATGACAAGACTGGAACAGGCACTGCTCGCAGCGCTGAAAGCGCGCCTGCAGGGGCTTGCGGCGCTTATCCCGGTGCTGCGGCAGCTGGCGGAGCGTTATGCGTCGCTTGGCAGCACGGCAAGGCAGACGCTGGAGCGACTGCTGCCGGAGCTGGCCGCGCTGATCGCCGTGATGGAGGGGCAGGGATACTGATGACGGCATTTACCAATGCAGTGACGGTCTGCAGCGGGCTCAGCTCCATGCTGGCGCTGGCGCTGCTGCTGGCAAGGCCGGTGCGCGAGCGGCTGTTCGGCCTGCATGCGATCCGCGAGGGGCAGAAATGCATGCTGCGCGCGGACATGCTGGCGACATATTATAAGCACAGGACGGAAAAAAACATCCGGCAGTATGAATATGAGAATTTCCTCTATGAGTACAAGGCCTACAAGGCGCTGCGGGGCAATTCGTTCATTGACCGCATCCAGAAGGAGGTCGCCGGATGGGAGATCGTATCATGAAAGGAGCGGGATATATGGAAGCATTTCTCAAGCGCGTGGAAAATCTGCTGACGGTCAAATCGATCGTGACGCTGGCGCTGACAGCGGTCTTTGCCTGTCAGGCGGTGCGCGGCGAGGTCAGTCAGGACTTTATGATGATCTATACGACGGTCATCGCGTTCTATTTCGGCACGCAGGCGCAGAAGCTGCAGAGCGAGACGGGAGCAAAGCATGACGACGGCGCATCCGAGTAATTACACGAAGGGGCGCACGCAGAAAATCGAGTTCCTCGTCCTGCACTATACGGCGGGGCGCAACGACTCTGCCGCGGGAAATCTGCGGTATTTTGAAGCGCCGCGCGGCGCGTCGGCCCATTATTTTGTCGACCGGAAGGGCTGGCTGCAGTCGGTCGACGACGGCGACACGGCGTGGGCGGTCGGGACGGCGGGCGTCTACCGGCAGAAGCATCCGCGCTGCCATAACGGCAACTCGATCTCCATCGAGATGTGCTGCCGGTATGCTGGCGGCGTCTATTCGCTGGAGCCCGCCGTCGTGCAGAATGCAGCGCTGCTGACAAGGAAGCTCATGCGAAAATACGGCATCCCGATCGAAAACGTGCTGCGGCACTACGATGTGGTCAGCAAGCGCTGCCCTGCAATGTGGGTCACGGATGAGAGTGCGTGGCACAGCTTCAAACGGCTCGTCATGGAGGTGATGGAGATGACGAAGGAGGAACTGCTCTCTTTGAAGGGGACCGGCGATACGCCGTCCGACTGGGCCAGAGATGCGGCCGAGTGGGCGAAGAAAATGGGCGTTTTCACCGGCGACAGCGCGGGCAACTTCGGCTGGCAGCAGCCGATCACCCGCGAAGCCGCGGCGAAGCTCTTGTATGAATATCATCTGGCACAGACGAAATAAAACATGCGCCGGGTCGGCTTCTGCCGATCCGGCGCATTGACGTGGGTGTGCGCGGCATGGTACACTGAAACAAACGGAGAAAAGGAGCGGAAGCGATGCTGGAGATCCTTCTGATCAGCGCCGGCGCGGTGCTGGAGACGTTATTCATCATGCAGTCGTACCGGCGGCGGAATCTGGCCTGCGTGGGGCTGAAAACGATAGCGTCCGTTATTTTTGTGTTGCTTGGGCTCATGGAGATGCGGCGCATGGGCGTGAGCGCGTATGCCCTTTATGTGGTGGCCGGGCTGGTGTTCGGCATGCTGGGCGATTTTCTGCTGGCGATGCGGTTTTTGTCCAAGAAGCTGCATCAGGCGTTCTTCATTTCCGGCTCGGTGTCCTTCTTTCTGGGGCATATCGTCTATATCGCCGCGATCCTGACGCTCTGCCCGGAGGCGTGGACGTATGCCATCCCGATCGCAATCGTCGCGCTCGGCGCGGCGGGGTTTTATGCCTATGCCAAGGAGGTGCGCGCGGGGAAGATCATGCCGCTGGGCGTTGTTTACATTGCGGGCGTTCTGTTCATGACGGCCTGCGCCGCCGCAGGGGCGTTCATCGCGTCCAGCCGGGCGCTGTTTCTGTTCTTTGTGGGCGGTATCTGCTTTTCCACGAGCGACAATATGCTGGTCGTCCTGTCCTTCGGAAAAAACGACAGCCCGTACCGAAACGCGGTGCTGCACGTGCTCTACTACATGGCGCAGATCTTTATCGCGCTGACGATCAGGTTTGTGTGAGATTTTTTTTTGCGTGGGAAAGGGAATGGCAGATTTGCGCTGAAAATTTCCTTCCACTGCATCCCCTCTTGCCTCTCCCTTTGGGAGAGGTGGCTGAGCGAAGACGGAGAGGGTAAACTGTAGCTGCCAAAGCCCTCTCAGTCACCTGCGGTGACAGCTCTCCCAGAGGGAGAGCCAAGTAGGGGACGCCTTGCCTCTCCCATTGGGAGAGGTGTCTGAGTGAAGCGAAGACGGAGAGGGTACACGCTGCCCCAAAGCCCTCTCAGTCACCTGCGGCGACAGCTCTCCCAGAGGGAGAGCCAAGGGCATTCCCCTGCTTGGGGCCGTCGGAGACATACCGGCTATCGAATTACCGCAAAACAGCGTTCTTCAATGTCCGGCGCAGCTTTTGATCTCCTGCAGCTCAAAGCGCAGGCGCTGCGGGCAGTCGGGATATTTTTCGCGGTCGACCGCGCTCAGGAACATGGAGAGCGGCCGCACCCAGAGCCCGCCGTCGCCGTAGAGCTTGCGGTAGACGACGCAGTCCTCGCCGGTCTCGGAATTTCTGGCGACCGCTTCCACCAGATAATAATCGCCCTTGAAATGGCGGTAAATGCGTCCAAGCTGGATCTGTTCCATCATAGCCTCCGTGTGTAAAAATATCAGGCCTTATTATAGTGCGGCCCGCCCGGAAAAACAAGCTTGGAACCGACAGAGTTTTCTGAAAAAGTCCTTGCTTTTATCTGCCCTATGTGCTAAAATACATTGGTCTGTGAAAAAGGATGGTCCTCTGCCGCAGCCGGCACGCAAGTGCAGCGGCATTTCCTTGCGGTATGAACGTTCTTAATTTGAAGGAGGACAATAGTATGGATCTCATGAAGGCTCTGACCAGCCAGTACATGAAGCAGGAGCTGCCCGCCGTTCAGGTCGGCGACACCGTCCGCGTTCATGTGAAAATCAAGGAAGGTTCCCGCGAAAGAATCCAGATCTTCGAGGGCACCGTCATCGCCAAGAAGCACGGCGGTATCGAAGAAACCATCACCGTTCGCCGCATCTCCTACGGTGTCGGCTGCGAGAAGGTTTTCCCGCTCCACGCTCCCAACGTTGTCAACGTCGAGTGCGTTCGTCACGGCAAGGTTCGCCGCGCGAAGCTGTACTATCTGCGCGATCGTCTTGGCAAGGCCGCAAAGGTCAAGGAAAAGGTCTGATCCCAACAGCATCCAGAAGCCGCCGGTTTCCCCACGGAACCCGGCGGCTTTTCCATATATGCATGAAAAAGCAGTCTTCCGGATGGAAGACTGCTTTTTTCAGACTGCTATTCCCCGCGGTAATCCTTCAGTCCCGCGCGGCCCTCCTCCGTGACGGGCTTGAGCCAGCGCATGCTCTTGAAGTGGAACAGGCACAGGAGGCTCTTCGGGATATCCTCACCGAGATACGCGCAGACGACGACGCCGATAAAGGACAAATGCAGCACCCGCGACGCGAGCAGCGCCAGCGGGATCGCGATGAACCAGAGACTGCACAGGTCGCACAGCATGCCGGTCAGCGTATCGCCGCCGGAGCGGAACACGCCGACGACCTGCACATACGAGATGTTGCGGAAGCAGTATTCCAGCGAGCAGAAGATCGTCACGGCGTAGGCTGTGGAGATAGTCGTGGCGGAGAGGTTATCGCCCGTTGCGAACAGCGCGACGAGCGGATGGCGCAGGAGCACCATCATGACGCCGATCAGAAGCCCCATCATCGGCACAAGGACGGAGAACCGGCGCGCGTCGGTGACGCCGCGCTCGATCTTGCCCTGCCCGATCGACTTGCCGACCATGATGACGCAGGCGTTGCCGAGACCCACGAAGAAGGCGAAGGCCAGCTCGGAGAAGGTCTTGAAGATGGTCATACCGGCGTAATATTCATAGCCCATGTTGGAATAGATCCGGTTGAGCATCAGCATGCCCAGAGCCCAGAGTCCCTCGTTCAGCATGACAGGCATCGCGCGGGTCAGAAACTCTCCGACCTGCTTGAGGTTGAACGCCAGCAGCTCTTTGACCGGGCCAACCAGCAGGTTTTTCTCGATGGCCGAGAAGATCAGAAGCAGGATGGGGCCGAGCCAGGAGGAGATGCACGTTGCGATGGCCGCGCCCTGCACGCCGAGCGCCGGCAGGCCGAACGCGCCGAAGATCAGGCCGTAATCGGCAAAGGCGTTCGCAATGGTCGTGAAGATCGAGACATAGAGCGGCAGATTGACGCGCCCCGTGCCGCGCAGGACGTTGGACATGAGCAGCGACAGAGCGACCGCCGGATAGGAGAAGCAGACGATGCGCAGATACCGGCAGCCGGCGTCCACGACGGACGGGTCCTTGTTGAACAGGCCCAGCACCCATTCCGGCGCGGCCAGCGCGACGGACAGAAAGCCCAGCGTCAGCAGCATCGCGACGATCAGGCCCTGCCCCGTGACGCGGCGGATGCCCTTGTAATTTTTGACGCCCCAATACTGCGAGATGAACACGCTCATGCCCGAGCACAGGCCGAAGCACAGAAGGCTCGACAGCCAGCCCCATTGCGAGGCCATGCCGACGGCGGAGAGCGTAACGTCTCCCAGCCGGGAGACCATCATCGTGTCGACCAGCTGGAACGAGCTTGTCAGCACGTTCTGCAGCGCGACCGGCACGGCCAGCTTGACCGTGACCTTCCAGAAGGGCTTATCGCCCAGATAATCAGTCAGTTTCATAAGAAATAATACTCCAGAGACAAAGCAGTGGGGATGCTGCCATGCGGCAGTATCCCCACGAAGTTTTTGATCGGTCGCGTGAGAGACCTTTACGTCAGAAGAAAGCCTTTCGGAACGCATCCTTGCGGAGCAAGGCTGCTTATCCTGACGGCTTCCTTCTTCCTCTTTCCCGCCGAACCGCTAACGCTGGGCTCGCCGGGAATGGCTGCGCACAGATCCCAAATCGCAGCCCAGCGGAGCGGGTGCGATTTGGAAAGGAGAAACAGGCGGAATGGATGAGCTCTGCCGCTTGCGGCGGAGCGAAGGATATGGAGCCTGTTTCGACTTATGCCATGCCAGCCGTGATGATGGCCATCTTATAGACCTCGTCGGCGTTGCAGCCGCGGGAGAGGTCGTTGATGGGGGCGTTCAGACCCTGCAGGATGGGGCCGTAGGCCTCGAAGCCGCCGAGACGCTGTGCGATCTTGTAGCCGATGTTGCCGGCCTCGATGCACGGGAAGATGAAGGTGTTGGCATAGCCTGCGACCTTGCTGCCGGGGAACTTCAGCTGACCGACGACCGGGGAAACGGCCGCGTCAAACTGCATTTCGCCGTCGATGGCAAGCTCGGGGGCGAGCTTCTGCGCTTCGATGGTGGCGTCGTGGCTGAGCTGGACCGTGCCGCCCTTGCCGGAGCCCTTGGTGGAGAAGGAGAGCATGGCGACCTTCGGATCGATGCCGAAGAACTCCGCCGTGCGTGCGGACTCGACCGCGACCTCAGCCAGCTTCTGCGCAGCCGTGAAGGTCACAGCGCCGGTCGCCTTGTCGACGGTATCCTGATAGTCAATGTTGATGGCGCAGTCGCCCATGCAATACTTTTCGTCGTTGCCGTCCTTGTCCTTGCGGAACAGGATGAAGGAGGAGGAGACGAGGTGTGCGCCCTTCTTGGTCTTGACCAGCTGCAGAGCCGGACGGACCGTATCGGCGGTGGAGTAAGTAGCGCCGCCCAGCAGAGCGTCGGCCTTGCCCATCTTGACGAGCATGGTGCCGAAGTAGTTGCCCTTGGCCAGCGCCGCGCGGCAGTCTTCCTCAGACATCTTGCCCTTGCGCAGCTCGACCATCTTGGTGACCATCTCATCCATACCGGCATAGGTGGCCGGGTCGATGATCTCGGCCTTGGCGATATCGAAGCCGCCCTTGGCCGCGGCAGCCTTGACCTCGTCCACGTTGCCGATGAGGATGATGTTCATGAGATCGTCCTTGATCAGGCGGTCAGCCGCCTCGAGAATACGGGCGTCGGGACCTTCGGTGAAGACGATGGTGCGGCGGGTAGCCTTCAGAGCGTCGATCAGTTTTGTAAACATGGTGTGTTACCTCCATTTTGCGGAATGTCCGCAATTTTCTAGCTTCAAGTATACAACGGAATTGGGCGCAAAACAACACCTCCCGCAAAAATTTTGAAAGATTTTTGCGGAAGGCGGCGCGGTCATAAAATTTTGTCGAAGGTCTCGTCGAACAGCTCCTGCGCGTAGGCGCGGAGTTTGGAACAGTAGCTGTCGTAGGCGTCAAGCAGGGTTTCGCCCTCCGGCGTCAGACTGGCACCTCCTCCGTGCTTTCCGCCGGTCGTGGAATTGAGCAGCTTGACCCCCAGCGACTGCTGGGCGTTTTTGAGAATGGTCCATGCTTTCGAATACGCCATGCCGATCGACATGGCCGCCGCGCGCAGGGAATGCAGCTCCCGCACCTTGCGCAGCAGAACCGCCACGCCGGGGCCAAAGCATTTTTCCTCGCCGAAGATCCGAACAGTCAGGACGGGATGAAATGTTTTTTCCATATTGAAATCTTATCACGCTGCGTTCGTCATTGTCAACAAAATTCCGTTATTCTTGACGAAGTGCCGCGCGGATGCTATCTTTAAGAAAGAAAAACGAGGGGAGGCAGGAATGTGAAGCTGTCACAGGCGCTGCAGGTAAGACCCGGCGTGACTGCCATCATCGGCGGCGGTGGGAAGACAACGCTCATGGAGCATCTGGCGGCGGAGCTGTCGCGCGAAGCGCGCGTCATCGTCTGCACCACGACGCATATCCTGCCGGAAAAAACCATGCCCTGCCTTGTTTCACCAGTGCAGGCCGAAATCATTGCCGCGCTGGAGAAAAACCCCTGCATCTGTGTGGGCACATGGTCGGAAAACGGCAAATTCGGCCTGCCGGAGCTGCCGGTCGGGACGCTCGCGCAACTGGCGGACTATGTGATCGTCGAGGCGGACGGCGCGAAGCGGCTGCCACTCAAGGCGCATGCCGCCCATGAACCGGTCGTCCCGCCGGAAGCGAACCAGACGATCCTCGTCGTTGGTGCGTCCGGCTTCGGAAAGCCAATGCAGCAGAGCGTCCACCGGGCAGCGCTCGCCGCCGAACGGCTCGGCGTCAGCCCGGAGACGGTCGTGACGCCGGAGCTCTGGGCGAAATTTCTGAACGCGGAAGCGCTCCACACGCGCGTACTGGTCAATCAGGCGGAAAGCCTGCAGGCACAGGCGGACGCGCGGGCGCTGGCCGCCGGGCTGCGCACGCCGGTCTGCATGGCGGCGCTGCAGAAAGGATGGATCGAATGCTTGTGCTGATTCGCGGTGCGGGTGACCTGGCCACGGGCATCGGCCTGCGGCTGCACCGGTCGCACCTGCGCGTTGTCATGACTGACCTGCCGCAGCCGACGGCTATCCGCCGCACGGTCTGCTTTTCGCAGGCGATCCTATACGGCAGCTATCAGGTCGAAGACGTGACGGCGGAGCGGGCGGAGACAGAAGAGGACGTCCGCCGGATCCTGAAGGCCGGGAATGTCCCGGTCCTGCCGGACCCGCAGGCAGAGTGCCGCGCGTGGCTGCGGCCGGACGTGCTGGTCGACGCGATCCTGGCCAAGAAGAACCTCGGCACGCGCATTACCGACGCGCCGCTGGTCATCGGCGTCGGCCCGGGCTTCTGCGCCGGGCGCGATTGCCACGCGGTCATCGAGACCATGCGCGGCCATACGCTTGGCCGCGTCATCCGCTCGGGAGAACCCATCCCAAACACCAATATCCCAGGCCTCATCGGCGGCTTTACCGGCGAGCGTGTGCTGCGCGCGCCGGACGACGGCATTTTCCACCAGCTCGCCGACATCGGCACACGCGTGCAGGCGGGTGACGTGGTCGGCGAGGTGAACGGCAAGCCGATGGCCTGCACGATCGCGGGTGTTATCCGCGGCATGCTGGCCGACGGGACGCCGGTCTACAAGGGCATGAAATCCGGCGATGTCGACCCGCGCGGCGAAATTTCCTACTGCCGGACCGCCTCGGATAAGGCGATCGCCATCGGCGGCGGTGTGCTGCAGGCGATTTTGGAATATACGGGCGTTCTTTCGAACGTCACGGGACAGAATACATTGGAGGTATAGACATGAGAGACGAGATCAAGCTGACGAAGCTTGCCAAGTGCGCCGGGTGCGGCGCAAAGGTCGGCGCGGGCATCCTCGCGCAGCTGCTGGGCGATATCCGCGTGCACAATGACCCGAATCTGCTCGTCGGCTTTGACAAGAGCGATGACGCTTCCGTTTACAAGGTCTCGGACGAGCTGGCGCTCGTGCAGACCGTCGACTTCTTCCCGCCGATCGCGGACGACCCGTATGTGTTCGGCCAGATCGCCGCGACAAACGCCCTGTCCGACGTTTACGCCATGGGCGGCGAGCCGAAGCTGTGCCTCAATATTATGGCCGTGCCGGAATCCATGCCGAAGGACGCCGTCCACGAGATCCTGCGCGGCGGCTATGACAAGGTCTATGAGGCGGGCGCGCTTATCACCGGCGGTCATTCGATCTATGACGACGAGCCGAAATACGGCCTGGCCGTGACCGGCTTCGTCCATCCGGACAAAATTCTTACGAACTCCGGCGCAAAGCCCGGCGACGTGCTCTTCCTCACAAAGCCCATCGGCATCGGCGTCCTGACCACGGCGCAGAAGGCGGAGCTTCTCTCCGAGGACGGCAGGAAGCTCGCCCAGCGCCTCATGACCACGCTCAATAAGTCCGCGCGCGACGCCATGGTGCCCTTCCGCGTCCACGCCTGCACGGACGTGACGGGCTTCTCCTTCCTCGGCCACGCGTCCGAGATGGCGACCGGCAGCGACGTGCAGCTGCAAATCGATACAAGCGCCATCGACCTCATCCCGGAAGCGCTGGAATTTGCCCGCATGGGCATCCTGCCCGCCGGTATGTACCGCAACCGCACGTTTGCCGAGCCGATGGTGGACGCCGGGAATGTGGAGCTTGCCGTGCAGGATGTGCTCTATGACCCGCAGACTGCGGGCGGCCTGCTCATCGCCTGCGACCCGGCGGACGCGGACGCGCTCTACAAGGCGCTGCAGGGCGCAGTCCCCAGCGCACAGCGCATCGGAACGGTCGAGCCGTATACGGGCGGCGCAAGAATTTATCTGAAGTGAGGGCTTTTTATGAACCGCTATATTCTGATCCCCGAGGATACCATCCGCGTCCTGCCGCCGGAGGACGGCTTCGGCGCGGCCATTGAAATTTTCTGCTCGCGCACGGTCATTTATTTTGAAATTGGCGAGATCGAATCCGTCTGCCTGATGCACCGCGTGCGCGCGGGCGGCCAGCTGACCGATGCGTTCTGCTTCACAGCGGCCGACCGCCTGCTGGAGCAGAAGCAGATGGTCCTCGTGCCGATCGATCGCCCGGATTACGCAGAGTTTCTGCGCCAGCTCCGGACATATGCGCCGGATACGCTCGACTTTACCGCAGAAGCGGACTATATCCCCGAATCCTGCGACCATAACGGACACCATCACGGATAAATAGAAAAAACCTGCACATCCTGATAAAAACAGGAGGTGCAGCATGAAAAAACGTAAAAAACGCGGCGACGACGCCGTGCAGCAGATCATCGACACGCCGCCCAGCTTCACAGACCCCCAGGGCAGCTGGACCGGCCTTCCCGCCGACGAGCTTGAGACCCCCGTCCAGGACGCGGACGATCTGTAAGAACATGCCCCATGGAGCGTATCGATGCCGATACGCTCCATTTCTCGTCCTTGGCTCTCCCTCTGGGAGAGCTGTCGCCGCAGGTGACTGAGAGGGCTAACTTGGCTCTCCCTCCGGGAGAGCTGTCACCGCAGGTGACTGAGAGGGTTTTGCAGTAACGTTCAGCGCGTACCCTCTCCGTCCTCGCTTCGCTCAGCCACCTCTCCCAAGGGGAGAGGCAAGGGATGACCTGCGCAGCGCGATCACCGAATGCCGCATCCCGCCGAAAAAGTCATAAAACATCCCGGCTTTCACCTGAAAGCCGGGATCCTTCTTTTTTATCCTATGATCTGCTCATACAATGCCTGCATGGCCTCGACGGTGCATTCGGCGAACCGGTTCTGCGCGGCGAGCTCCGGGGTGTAGTCGGACAGGAGCATGGGGCGGTACTGATACCAGTCGGAATCCGGGTCGCGGATGATCAGGTTGACGGTCGGCAGCAGCTCATACTCCTCGACGCGCACGCCGCTTGCGTCCTTGACGATCGTGACGCTAGCCATGCCGCCGAGCAGATTCTGCTTTTCTGTCTGGTGGGACAGGAAATTGCCGAGGCTGTAATAGACCGGCACCTCGCGTCCGTCCTCCGCCGTGACGGGCTCGACCGGCTGGAGCGTATGCGTGTGTCCGCCGATGATGAGATCCGCGCCGGCGTCCGCCATGTCCTGTGCCCACGACAGCTGGCTCTGATCCGGGGAGAAGGTATCCTCTGTGCCCCAGTGCGGGAAGACGATGACGAAATCGGCTTCCTCCCGCGCCTCCGCGATCCGGCCGCAGACCGTGTCCCGGCTGGAAAGCATGTCGACCATCCAGCGCTTTTCCGGCATGGAGTTGTTCAGGCCGTATGTAAAGTTCAGCATCGCGATGCGGATGCCGTTTTTCTCGACGATGGGGATCTGCGCCGCGTCGGCCTCGGAATCGTGGATGCCGAGCGTCGTGATCTGCGGGTAGGTCTCATGAAAGTAGCTGAGCGTGTCCGTGATGCCGGTCTCATACTTGTCATAGCAGTGGTTCCCGGCGAAGGTCACAACGTTGAAGCCAGCGTCCGCCAGCGCGTCGGCGACCTCGATGGGCGAGCCGAAGATGGGGTAGCTTGCAATTTTACTGCGATCCTTGACGAGGATCGTCTCCTGATTGATGCAGGCGAGGTCATACTGCTGCACCGTGGGGCGGATATCGTCAAAGAAAGGCGTGAAGTCATAGCCGCCGTCCGCCGTCTGAGCCGACCAGTAGACGCAGTTGTGTACCAGATCGTCGCCCAGCGCCATGAGCGTGACGCGCGCAGGCTCCGGCTCCGGAGCCGCCTCAGGCTGGGAAACCGCCTCCGGCTGTGCGCCGGAGACGGTTTGATCGGTGGACTCTGCCGGAGCCTGCACGGTTTCGGACGGCTGTGCGGCCGTGACCGAAGCCGATACCTGCGGCCGGGCGTCGGACTTGCGCGGCGTGAACGCCTGCCGCACGACCCAGCTGCCGCCAAGAATGACGGCGGCCAGCAGAAGCAGGATCAGCACCAGACCAAGGGCAAAGGAGGGCTTTTTGTTCGATCTTCCGGACATATGACGCACTTCCTTTCGAATGGTAGTTACTGCAAAATTCCAAATTCGGCCTTGACGGTCAGAATGCGCAGAACGCTCTCGTCGATGCGCGCCTGCGTCAGCGTGCCGTCCGCCACGGCGGCCTTGACGGCGTCGAACGCCGCCTGCAGATCGTCCGGCATGAGGATCATGTCGCACCCGGCAGCAAGCGCCTTGACGGCGGCCTCGCCCGCGGAATAGCGGTCGGTGATGGAGGCCATGGCGTGCGAATCGGTGATGATGACGTTCCGGAAGCCGAGCTTCTCGCGCAGAAGGTCGGTAACGATGACGGAGGAAAGATCCGCCGGGGTGTCGTCGCCGACGATGTTCGGGTAGGACAGGTGCGTGACCATGACGAAGGGCGCGCTGTCCTCCGAGGAAATGATGGACTGGAAGGGGACAAGGTCGGTGGCCTGCAGCTCCTCCAGCGATTTTTCAATGATGGACGTTCCGTTGTGATCGTCGACCGTGGCGCTGCCATAGCCCGGGAAATGCTTCAGGCAGGAGACCACGCCGTTTGCCCGCAGGCTCTTCACGATGACGCCCGCCAGCGACGCGCACAGCTCGGGATCCGACGAGAACGACCGGCTGCCGATAACGCTGTCCGCGCCGGTAACGACGTCGCAGTCCGGCGCGAAGTCCATGTTGAAGCCGAGGCCGGTCAGATTGGCCGCGAGCGTCTGCCCCGCGTCATAGACCTTTGCGGGATCGGCGCTCTGGCCGTAGGAGCGCATGTCGGCGACCTTCGTGCCGCCCAGCGCCTCGTTCGCGCCGATGCGGCTGACGGTGCCGCCCTCTTCATCGGTGCCGAGGAAGAGCGGGATCTTGGAGTAGGACTGCGTGTTGGTCAGCATGGCCGCGGCCTGCTCACGCGTCTCGAGATTTTTCGCAAAGTAGATGATACCGCCGACCGGGTACGTCTGCAGGGCGTTTTTCGTCGTTTCCCCGGCGACGGTCGCGGTGTTGACGTTCGTGAGCGCCTCCGGTGTCACGAAGAACAGCTGCCAGAGCTTTTCGTCCTGCGTCATGGACGCCAGCACGGTCTGCGCCTTCTGTTCGGCGTCAGACATCGGGGCAGGCGAAGGTTCTTCCTGAGCGGGCGTCTCTGGTGTTGTCTCATCCGGCGCGGTCACGTCCGGCTGCTCCGCAGCCTGCGCGCCCTCGGGCAGTTCGCCCTCGTAGGGATCCTCCCGATCCGGCTCGACAGCAGGCTGGTCGGAGGCAAAGACGCGGTCAGTCTCCAGAGATTCGACCTGCTTCGGCTGCTTTTCCGGCAGCGTCTTCCAAAGAAGGAAGCCGACGCCGCAGAGCAGTACGATGCAGAATAAAACAGCGAGAATGGCGGGCAGTTTGCTGCGTGGGTGATCCATAGACTGTGTTACCTCACTTGTGATAGAGCGTGTGCGACTGATAGACCGGCTCGAACGTGACGTTCATGCCGAGCCGCTTGAACATGCCCTCGTCGACGGAGGACAAAATGACGGACGAATGCACCTGACTGCCGCGCAGGGAAGCCAGCGCCTCCATGGCCAGCTCCGCCGTCGGGTTCGTGACGGCGCTGATAGACAGCGCGATGAGCACCTCGTCGGTGTGCAGCCGGGGGTTGGAGTTGCCCAGATGCTCGATCTTCAGATGCTGGATGGGCGCAAGCACCATCGGGGAGATCAGATTGACGCGGTCGTCAATGCCGGCGGAGAGCTTGATCGCGTTCAGCAGCGCCGCGCAGGCCGCGCCCATCAGGCCGGAGGTCTTGCCGGTGACGATCCGGCCGTCCGGCAGCTCGATGGCTGCGGCAGGAGCGTCGGTCTCGGCCGCCTTTTTCCGCGCCGCCGGGACGGTTCTGCGCATGCTGACGTCCAGATGCAGGGAGTTCATGAGCATCTCCTGCTTGCGCAGCTCCTCGGGCATGGCGATGCCCTTCTTGACGGCGCAGGCGGAGGCAAAATACCGCCGGATGATCTCCTGATACGACGCCTCGCGGCAGACCTCGTCGTCACAGATGGCGAAGCCCGCCATGTTGACGCCCATGTCCGTGGGGCTCTTGTACGGGCACTCGCCGAAGATCGAGCGGAAAATGGTCTCGAGCACGGGGAAGATCTCAATGTCGCGGTTATAGTTGACGGTCGTCTCGCCGTAGGCCTCAAGATGGAAGGGGTCGATCATGTTGACGTCGGCCAGATCGGCGGTCGCGGCCTCATAGGCCAGATTGACCGGATGCTTGAGCGGCAGGTTCCAGATGGGGAACGTCTCATACTTGGCATAGCCCGCGCTCACGCCGCGCTGATGCTCCTGATAGAGCTGGCTGAGGCAGGTGGCCATCTTGCCGGAGCCGGGGCCGGGCGCGGTGACGATGACGATGGGGCGGCTGGTCTCGATATATTCGTTTTTGCCGTAGCCGTCGTCCGAGACGATGAGCGAAACATTCGACGGATAATCGGCGATGGGGTAGTGGCGGTAGACCTTGACGCCCAGCGCCTCCAGCTTCCGCTGGAACAGATCCGCCGCCTGCTGCCCGGCGTACTGCGTGATGACGACGCTGCCGACATACAGCCCGATGGAGCGGAACGTGTCAATGAGGCGCATCACATCCAGATCATACGTGATGCCGAGATCGCCGCGGCGCTTGTTCATCTCGATGTGCGCGGCGTTGATGGCGATGACGATCTCCGCCTGATCCTTCAGCTGCAGGAGGACCTTCATCTTGCTGTCAGGCTGGAAGCCGGGCAGCACGCGCGAGGCGTGGTAATCGTCAAACAGCTTGCCGCCAAATTCCAGATACAGCTTGCCGCCGAAGGTGTGTACGCGCTCGAGGATGCGCTCCGACTGCAGGCGCAGATATTTATCAAGATCAAATCCGATTTTTGCCATAGTATTGTTCTTTTCCTTTTCTTCTGTAATTGCATAGAATAAAACTTGTTCACCCTAAATGATACCGCGAAACGGCGCGGACTGCAACTGCCGCGTGCGCAAAAAATAGCCCAAAGTTTCGCCTGCTTTTTTGAGGGCTTTCGACAACTTTTCCCGCCGGGCGCAAAACTTGACTTTGGAGGGGAAAGAAAGTATACTATAATCAATATAATGGGTTTTTATCCCTATCACCAGCACGAAATATTGTGAGGAATCAGCATGAAACAACAAAAAGCCTATGGAAACGAGTCCATTTCCGCCCTCAAGGGCGCCGACCGCGTCCGGCTGCGCCCGGCGGTCATCTTCGGCTCCGACGGACTCGAGGGCTGCGAGCATGCCGTCTTTGAGATCCTCTCCAACGCCATCGACGAGGCGCGCGAGGGGCACGGCAGAAATATTCTTGTCACCCGCTACGCCGACCATTCCATCGAGGTCGAGGATTTTGGCCGCGGCTGTCCGGTCGACTGGAACGAAAAAGAGGGCAAATACAACTGGGAGCTCGTCTTCTGCGAGCTGTATGCCGGCGGCAAATACCAGAATAACGCCGGCGGCGACTATGAATACTCCCTTGGCCTGAACGGTCTCGGCGCGTGCGCCACGCAGTATTCTTCGGAATACTTTGACGCCGTGATCCGCCGTGACGGCTATAAATACTCGCTGCACTTTGAAAAGGGCGAGCTGGTCGGCAAGATGAAAAAGGAGCCGGCCGACCGCAAGACCACCGGCTCCACCTTCCACTGGAAGCCCGATCTTGCCGTTTTCACGGATATCGATATCCCGAAGGAATATTTTGAGGACATTCTCAAGCGGCAGGCCGTCGTCAACGCGGGCGTGACGTTCACGTTCCGCAATGAGGAAAACGGGAAGTTCACCAAAACCGACTTCTGCTACCCCAACGGCATTCTCGACTACGTCGGCGAGATCGCGGGCGAGCAGACGCTCACCATGCCGCAGTTCTGGGAGGCCGAGCGCAAGGGCCGCGACCGCGAGGACAAGCCGGAATACAAGGTCAAAATTTCCGCGGCGCTGTGCTTCTCCAACCGCGTCAACCAGATCGAGTATTACCACAATTCCTCGTGGCTCGAGCATGGCGGCGCGCCGGAAAAGGCCGTCAAGAACGCCTTCGTTTACGCCATCGACGCCTATCTCAAGCAGACCGGCAAATACACGAAGTCCGAGTCGAAGATCACGTTCCAGGACGTCGCCGACTGTCTCGTGCTCGTCACCAACTGCTTCTCCACGCAGACCTCGTATGAGAACCAGACGAAAAAGGCCATCACCAATAAATTCGTGCAGGACGCCATGACGGAGTTCTTCCGCGAGCGGCTGCATGTCTACTTCATCGAAAACAAGCAGGAGGCCGACCGCATTGCCGATCAGGTGCTCGTCAACAAACGCAGCCGCGAATCGGCGGAAAAGGCGCGCCTGAACATCAAAAAAAAGCTGACCGGCAGCCTCGATATCGCCAACCGCGTGCAGAAATTCGTCGACTGCCGCACAAAGGACGTGTCGAAGCGCGAAATTTATATCGTCGAGGGTGATTCCGCCCTTGGCTCCGTCAAGCTCTCGCGCGACGCGGAATTTCAGGGCATCATGCCCGTGCGCGGCAAGATCCTGAACTGCCTCAAAGCAGATTATGACCGGATCTTCAAATCCGATATCATCACCGACCTCATCCGCGTCCTTGGCTGCGGCGTGGAGGTGCAGACAAAGAAGACCAAGGATCTGTCCGCGTTCGACCTTGAGAACCTCCGCTGGAACAAAGTCATCATCTGCACCGACGCCGACGTCGACGGCTACCAGATCCGCACCCTGATCCTGACCATGATCTACCGGCTCTGCCCCACGCTCATTCAGGAGGGCTATGTCTATATCGCCGAGTCGCCCCTCTACGAGATCACCTGCAAGGACAAGACGTGGTTCGCTTACACCGACGCGGAGAAATCCGAGATCGTCAAAAAGCTGGAGGGGAAGAAGGTCTCCATCAACCGCTCCAAGGGTCTTGGCGAAAATGACCCCGAGATGATGTGGATGACCACCATGAACCCCGCCACCCGCCGCCTCATCAAGGTCATGCCCGAGGACATGGCGCGCACCATGCAGATCTTCGACCTCCTGCTGGGCGATAACCTGCAGGGAAGAAAGGATCACATCGCAGAAAACGGGTATAAATACCTCGACCAGCTGGATGTGTCGTAAGGAGACCGGCAGAAGGCTGAAACTCTTCTGCCTCCCTTGCCTCTCCCAGAGGGAGAGCCAAGTGGGAGCGCTCTTGCCTCTCCCTTTGGGAGAGGTGTCTGAGCAAAGCGAAGACGGAGAGGGTATGCTGAACGTGACTGCCAAGAACCCTCTCAGTCGCCTGCGGCGACAGCTCTCCCAGGGGGAGAGCCAAGGGCTTATGCGAATACGTACTATTCTGCTGATTTTGATGGCAGTTTCTATTGACTGCACCCATTCAAAGGCACTGGCGAACAAACCTGATGCTAACCTAACGTGCGGCGCGTACCATAGCGCCCGTGATGTGACCCGGTGCGAATGAAAAGACTGTCAAATTGGTTTCCTGCCTGAATTGTACCGCGGTACAAGCCCCGCGCCCCAACGCACTCTTTTCTTCCATATCTTTTCTCTTGCGAGAGAAAAGATATGGCCGCCGGAGGCGCGCCGCCTTCCACAGAGGAAGGCTTTTGAAGCCACTTAAAGGAACGAATCATTATGCCAAAGAAAAAACAACCGGAAAGCAAAAAACATGACGACCCGAATGTGATGGGGCTGCGGGCGGAGGTGCTCGAGCAGCCGATCTGTCAGACACTGGAGCAGAACTATATGCCCTATGCCATGTCTGTCATCGTCTCCCGCGCCATCCCGGAGATCGACGGCTTCAAGCCGTCGCACCGCAAGCTTCTGTATACCATGTATGAAATGGGACTTCTCACCAAGCCCCGCACAAAATCCGCCAATATCGTCGGCCAGACGATGAAGCTGAACCCGCACGGCGATGCCGCGATCTACGAGACCATGGTCCGCCTCGCCCGCGGCAACGAGACGCTTCTGCACCCGTTCGTCGACTCGAAGGGCAACTTCGGCAAGGTCTACTCGCGCGACATGGCCTACGCCGCCTCCCGATACACCGAAGCGAAGCTCGAGCCGATCTGTCAGGAGCTGTTCCGCGACATTGATGCTGACACCGTCGACTTTGTCGATAACTACGACGGCTCCATGCAGGAGCCCGTCCTCCTGCCCACGACCTTCCCGAACGTCCTCGTCTCGGCCAATATGGGCATCGCCGTCGGCATGGCGTCGAATATCTGCTCGTTCAACCTCGCCGAGGTCTGCCGGACGGCCGTCGCCCTCATCAAGGACCCGGACGCAGAGCTTCTCGATACGCTCCCCGCGCCGGATTTCCCCACGGGCGGCGAGATCCTCTATGACCCCGCGCAGATGCTGCAGATCTACGAGACGGGCCGCGGCTCGTTCCGCCTGCGGGCAAAATGGCGCTATGTCAAAGAGGGGAACATGATCGAGATCTACGAGATCCCCTACACGACGGCCACCGAGATCATTCTGGACAAGGTCGCCGAGCTGATCAAGGCCAACAAGATCCGCGAGATCAGCGACATGCGCGACGAGACCGACCTGAACGGCCTCAAGCTCACCATCGACCTCAAACGCGGCGTTGACCCGGACAAGCTCATGCAGAAGCTGTTCAAGACGACAACGCTGCAGGATTCGTTCGGCTGCAACTTCAATATCCTCATCGCCGGTCAGCCGCGCGTCATGGGTGTGCGCGAGATTCTGCAGGAGTGGACGGCATGGCGCACGGAATGTGTCCGCCGCAGGCTCTATTTCCAGATGAACAAAAAGAAGGACAAGCTGCACCTCCTCAAGGGTCTCGGCAGGATCCTTCTCGATATCGACAAGGCCATCGCCATCATCCGCGAGACCGAGCTGGACGCCGAGGTCGTGCCGAACCTCATGATCGGCTTCGGCATCGATCAGGTGCAGGCCGAATACGTGGCGGAGATCCGCCTGCGCAATATCAATAAAGAGTTTATCCTGAACCGTCTCAAAGAGACGGACGCGCTGGAGCGGGAGATCGCCGACCTTGAAGCGACGCTCGGTTCTGAGCGAAAGGTCAGATCGCTTATCTGCAAGGAGCTGGAGCAGGTTGCCCAGAAATACGGCCAGCCGCGCAAAACGACGCTCGTCTACGACCACGAGCTGCAGCAGATCGAGGACGACGAGCCGGAGAACGATTACCCGGTCACCGTCTTCGTCTCGCGCGAGGGCTACTTCAAGAAGATCACCGCCCAGTCCCTGCGCATGTCCGGCGAGCAGAAGTTCAAGGAGGGCGACAGCCTCCTGCTCACGCGCCCGGCGCAGAACGTGGACGAGATGCTGGTCTTCACCGACCGCTGCCAGGTCTATAAATGCCGCCTGTCCGACTTTGCCGACAGCAAGGCGTCCGTACTCGGCGATTATCTGCCCGGCAAGCTGGGCTTCGACGAGGGCGAGAGCTTCCTCACCGTCGTCTTCCCCGGCAAGTACGAGGGGAATCTGCTCTTTGTCTTTGAAAACGGCAAGGCGGCGAAGATCGCCATGAGCTGCTATGACACCAAATCCAACCGCAAGCGCCTGACGGGCGCGTATTCGGACAAGAGTCCGCTGAAGGCCATCATCGACCTGCCGGAGGAAAAGCAGCTTGCCCTGTTCGCGACCGACGGCCGCGCGCTCATCTTCTCGACGGCGCAGCTGGCGGTTAAGACGACGCGCTCTGCGCAGGGCGTGGCCGTCATGAGCCTCAAGCGCAAGGCGGTCGTGCAGACGGCCATGGAGCTGGAAAAGACTTCGATCACCAACGTCGGCCGCTATTCGGCGCGGACGCTTCCGGCGGCCGGTGCGCTGATCCGCGAGGAGGATTCCGGCGAAACACAGATGAAGCTTGATATTTAAGAGATACAGGAGGGCGTCGGTTTGAAGCGCGATACGTGGAAAACGATCTGGCAGATGGGGTGGAAGATCACGCTTGGCTGCGCGGTCTTCGCACTTGGGTTCGACCTGTTTCTGGAGCCGAACGACCTGAACGTCGGCGGCATGAGCGGCCTTGCCATGGTTCTGCGGAAGCTCCTTGGCTTCGGCTCCATCGGCGTACTGACGGCCATGCTCAACGTGCCGCTGTTTCTGCTGGGAGCAAAGAAGCTGGGGAAGAAATTTCTGTTCGGCTCGCTGGCCGGCATGCTGCTGAGCTCGCTGTTCATCGATCTTTTCGCGGGCATCCCGAAGCCCGGCACGGAGATCCTGCTCGACAGCCTCTACGGCGGCCTGTTCGTCGGCGCGGGACTTGGCCTCGTCTTTCTTGCCGGGGCGACGACCGGCGGCTCCGACATTGCGGCAAAGCTCCTGCGCCGCCGCTTCCGCTCGGCCAGCCTCGGCAAGGTGATGCTGGTCATCGACCTTGCCATCATCACGCTGACCGGCATCGTCTTTCAGGACCTGTCCAAGACGCTCTACAGTGCGCTGCCGCTGGCGGTCTCGTCTCTGGTGATGGATCAGCTGCTCTACGGGCTGGATCATTCGACGGTCGCGCTCATCATCTCCGAGCGCTACGAGCAGGTCTCCAAGGCCATCGAGATCCGGCTCGACCGCGGCGCGACCGTGCTGGACGGCAGCGGCAGCTACACCGGCAAGCCGCGGCCCGTTCTGATGTCCGCCGTGCGGCAGCGCGAGCTGCCGGAGGTGAAGGCCATCGTGCGCGAGATCGACCCGGACGCGTTCGTCATTCTTCTGCCCGCGCATCAGGTGCTGGGCGAGGGCTTCCGGCGGACGACGGATGAACTGTAAGGAGGAACTGCCTTGAAACGCAAAGCCGCGCTATTTCTCTGCGCGCTACTGCTGGCGCTGCTGTGCGGCTGCAGCAGGCTCGTCCCGGACGAATATATGCAGGTGACGCCGCACAGCCCGGAGACGAAAACGCAGGAGCAGGCGGACGTGCTGACGGTCAGCAACTACAAAACGCTCAAAAACGCCCTGCGCTCGCTGGTGCAGAACGGAGTGGAGCACGGCGTCCTGCACGCGAGCCAGTATGACGGCGATATCGAGACCGACCTGCCGCAGGCGGCCTATGAGATCGCGCGCGTCGACCCGGTCGGCGCCTACGCCATCGACTATATTACGCACGACTGCACGCTGATCGTGACCTACTATGAGATCCGCGTGGATATCACCTTCCGCGACATGCTGACGCCGCTCGACGAGATCGAATACGCCGGCGGCGAGACCGAGGCAAACCGCCTGATCGCCAGTGCGCTGGAAAATTACGACGACCATCTGACGCTCTACGCGACCTATCCCGGCAAGCCGGACTATGAGCAGCTGGTGGAGACTTACTGCACCGAGCATCTCAAGGATCACGCGGCCCAGCCGGCGCTGACCGTCACATCCTACCCGGCAGACGCACGCAACCGGATCGTCGAGCTGGTGTTTGACTATCCGGCGGGTAAGGCCGAGCTGCAGGAGATGCAGCAGGACGTGGCCGAGAGCCTGCGCGCGGCGGAAATTTACGTCCGCTACTGCGCAAATGAGACGGAAAAGGCAGCCCTGCTGTTCACCTATCTTGCCGAGCGCTTCCCGTATCAGCAGGGCCAGACCCGGACACCGGTCTATTCGGCGCTGTGTCAAGGCATCGCCGACAGCGAGAGCATGGCGCAGAGCTGGCAGCTGCTGTGCGACGAGGCAGGGCTGACCTGCCAGACCGTCAGCGGCATGCGCGGCAGCGAGAGCTACTGGTGGAACATCATGGAGCTGGACGGCGTCGCGTGCCACGTGGATATCCTGCGCGACCTTCTGAACCGCGGGACGCTCCGCCTGCGCTACGACGAGGATATGGCGGGCGAATACTACTGGGACGCCGCCCAGCTTCCCGCCTGCCCGTCCCCCGTGATCGAGGAAGAACCGGCCCAGCCAACCGAAGAACAGCCCGAGGAACCCACCGACCCCGCACAAGACCCGGACTCCCAGCCAGAACAGCCTACCCCGGAACCCGACCCGGATCCGGAAGTATAAAAAAAGACGCCCATAGCTGGGTGTACGTAAGACAGTATTGCGCTAAGATTGACGAAGCGGCACGAAACCG
>ERZ1673752.798-NODE-798-length-50176-cov-9.519064_pt1 | contig 50176 bp, 31 predicted proteins | sample MGYA00580195_ERZ1673752 | MGnify/ENA primary metagenome ERZ1673752 (study PRJEB41218, sample SAMN15661744) | gut metagenome | host: Homo sapiens | place: Canada: London | collected 2015-08-20/2019-03-30 | study: EMG produced TPA metagenomics assembly of...
TCACTGCTGCCTCCCGTAGGAGTTTGGGCCGTGTCTCAGTCCCAATGTGGGGGGTCGCCCTCTCAGGCCCCCTAGCCATCGTCGCCACGGTGGGCCGTTGCCCCGCCGTCTAGCTAATGGCCCGCATGCCCATCCCGCGCCGCCTCGCGGCTATCGCGCCCAGACCATGCGGTCCCGGCGCATCGCGGGGGTCTAATCCGCCTTTGGGCGGGCTACCCCCCGGCGCGGGGCAGGTTGCATACGCGTTACTCACCCATCCGCCACTCTCACGGGGCCGAAGCCCCGATCCCGTCCGACTTGCATGTGTTAAGCCTGCCGCTAGCGTTCATCCTGAGCCAGGATCAAACTCTCCATTGTAGAAATTGTTGCCGGCCTGCGCCTTGGCGCAGGCCCGTTATCCTTCGCTCCCGCTACGCTTCGTTTATACCTCTGCTCTTCCTTCTTCTCGCTGCATTGCCTCAAAGATCCTCCGCTCCCGCCCCCCTCGGCCGCGCCCCTCGTCCTTGTCGGAAGCGGGGGCAAAGATAGGGCGTTTCCCCGGCCCCGCCAAATCCCGGCAAGAAAAAATCCAAAAGACCCCACCGCCAGATGGCCGCATCACGCTGTGCGCGTGCGGGTTGCCCCCGCGAAAAATTTTTTAAACTTTTTTCGGCCGCCCGGGCCGAACCGCCCGATTCCGGCCCCCGGGCCGCCGCGTTTTTTCAAAAATGGGCCGGGGGCGGACGGCTCCACCTGAATGCATGCGGTGGGGGCAAAAAGCAGGGGCGCATTGAATGTGCGGGTTCGGCGGCGGTGCGTGCAGGGTTGCGCGGGTTTAAATCGTCGTGGAGTGCAGGCTATGGCGGCGCTGGTTAATCGTACGCGTGCAGAAATGCATTGCCGAAGGTAGCTACACGCGGTGGGGCACGCGGGTCAGTCTTTCAGACTGGCTTGCCTTCCAGGCAGGAATCCGGGGGTTTGAAAACCCCCGGCTATTGAGAGACCGTCCTGCGGACGGGCTGCATGGATGGCGAAAATCTGTGAGGGAATGGGGGGATGGGTGATTTGCCGTGCACGGGTTCCAATTCCGTTGAAGGCGGCGAAGGTCACGCGGGTCAGTCTTTCAGACCGGCTTGCCTTCCAGACAGGAATCCGAGGGTTTACCCCCCCGGCTATTGAGAGACCGTCCTGCGGACGGGCTGCATGGGTCTGTAATTTTAATGCGGGTTTTTGGAAGTTGGGCAGGTTCATGCGGATGTTTGAGAGGCGTTGCGTTCAGGTTCTGGCGAATGGTCACGCGGGTCAGTCTTTCAGACTGGCTTGCCTTCCAGGCAGGAACCCGGGGGGTTGAAAACCCCCAGCTATTGAGAGACCGTCCTTCGGACGGGGCTGCATGGGTCTGTAATTTTAATGCGGGTTTTTGGAAGTTGGGCAGGTTCACGCGGATTTAGAGAGGGGCATTGCGTGTAGTTCTGGCGAATGGCCATGCGGTTCAGTCTTTCAGACTGGCTTGCCTTTCAGGCAGGAATCCGGAGTTTGACCCCCCAGCTATTGAGAGACCGTCCTGCGGACGAGCCGCATGGGTGGCGAAAATCTGCGAGGGAATGGGGGATGGGTTATATGCTGTGCATGGGATCCAATTCCGTTGATGGCGGCAAAGGATACGAGGGTCTGATGGCCGAGGGTTTGCCTCTGGTAGCTAAGGGACCACCCCTCGGACGGAACGGCATGGGCGGCGAAAATATATGCGGTGGCAGTGCGTGCAGGGTTGCGCGGGTTTAAATCGGCGTGGCGTACAGAGGGTGGATGACCGTTGCCGCAGCAGCATAATGCGCAGAACCACGCCGTGGCGAGTTGCGAAATGTAGGAGCGGTTATTTGGAGTTGCCCACGCTATTGCAAACGCAGATATATAAAAGGGGGCGGCGCATGCCGCTGCGTTTCCGTCCGTAGGACGGTCTTTGAATAGCCGGGGGGGGGCAAACCCCCGGTCCCTTTTGCCCCATAGGGCAAAAACAGTCTTAAAGACTGACCCTGGCGACCTAAATGAGCAAAGCTGCCATTAGTGTTTCAAGAATCCGTACTCGTAGACCTTCGGGGCAATCCTGTCGTCGAGGGCTTTCACCGCTGCACAGAGCGCCACGAACAGCGCACCAACGCCGTACCCCCTTCGCATCAAATTCGGATTTCTCCGGAGAAATCCGAATTTGATGCGAAGGGGATGCCAATTTGGAGCAGCCCCAATGCATAAGCAGCGCATGCTCAATGCGGAGACTGGACGGCAGGGCATGCTGGGCGCAAGTAGCCATGCGACTAATGCCCCCAGCTTTTAGAGACTTCCCTAGGGATGGGACGGCAATAGGACGGCGGATATTTATGCTAATTGTGGCGGGGGTTTGGATGGTCGTACGGTATAGCGTACAGAAACGGCAGCGAACGCCTGCGTGCAAGAATACGGGTCAGTCTTTCAAACTGGCTTGCCCTATGGCAAGAATCCGCGGGTCTAGAGTCCCCTTGACTATTCAAAGACCGTCCAGCGAACGGGGCGGCGTTCGCTAGACGATTTTCACTTCCTCAAACGGTGCAGGGGGGCTTGCGCCTACCTCTTTCGTAAAAGAAGGCTAGCGCTGCCCCACTCCGCCATGCGGTGCGGCAATGGGCACACAAAATAGAATTCGCCCCGCCGGCCGCATGGGCTGGCGGGGCAAATTGCCCTTAAAAACGGATTGCGCTAGCTACAGGTCTACCTTTTCACTACCTTTACCGTCTTCTCTCCATCCGCGGCGATGATCCGCACCACGTAGATGCCGCTCGCCCAGCTCCCTGTGGCTATCTCCACGCGCTCCTCGCCATGCAGCGCACGCGAGTAGGTCGGTGTTCCCGTCAGGCTGTAAACCTCTATCCGCTCAGCCGTGCTGATGCCCTCGAGCACCAGCGCATTGTCAATCGGGTTCTGCACCACCCGCGCTGCGGCGAGCAGTACGCTCTCCACGGCCGAGGGGGGTGTCGCGCCGCCCTGCGCCTTGAAGGTGGCCTTCACCTCAACGTTCGCCTTCCCCACCGTAAAGACGCTGCTGTTTGCGTGGGCCGCGCCGTTCACCGTGAGCGTCTCCAGCTCGTAGCCATCGTCCGGCGTGGCGGCGATGAATAGCATATCCCCCTCATGCAGCTTGGTCTCGCTTGTGAGCTCCTCGCCCTGCGCGTTGTCCCGGGTCACCTTGACGGAGCCATTCGTCCCGGCAGTGATGGTCAGCGTGTACTCAGCGACAGCCGGGGGCGTGACGCCGCCCTGCGCCTTGAAGGTGGCCTTCACCTCAACGTTCGCCTTCCCCACCGTAAAGACGCTGCTGTTTGCGTGGGCCGCGCCGTTCACCGTGAGCGTCTCCAGCTCGTAGCCATCGTCCGGCGTGGCGGCGATGAATAGCATATCCCCCTCATGCAGCTTGGTCTCGCTTGTGAGCTCCTCGCCCTGCGCGTTGTCCCGGGTCACCTTGACGGAGCCATTCGTCCCGGCAGTGATGGTCAGCGTGTACTCAGCGACGTATTTGGCTTTCAGCTCAATATCCTCACTCACAGGGATATCAAATTTGTAGTCTTCCCCATTATACGTCCACCCCTCAAACTTAAAGCCCTCTTTTACTGGGTCAATGGTCGGCTTCTCCGCATTTTTTCCATACTCCACCCATAGTACACTGGGAACAGGCTGCCCTCCATCCGTGCTAAAGGTTACCTTGTTCTTTTCCGCAACCACTGTAAATTTTCCATTCTTCACCCATGCCTTTGCTTCAATTGCGTCCTTATACTCCCTGCGCACAATGAGCGTAGCAGGATTGGCTATTCCCTCAAATGCAGCATCGGTCACTGCAGCATCCGCTGCCGCCCAATAGTATACCTTATTGAGGGCGCTACATCCCATAAACGTGTAATCTGCAATGGATTTCACGCTCGCAGGGATGGTAATCTCCGTCAATTTTTCACAACCTGAAAATGTACCATCCAAAACCTCAAGCCCCTCGGAAAAAGTCACCTTTTCCAAATTTCCACACGGAGCAAAAGTACCGACCAGCTCCTTCACTCCAGCGGGAATAACAACCGAAGTTAGCGCAGTACTAGAAAAAGCTCCCATACCTATTTCTGTCACGCTCGTTGGAATTGTCACCTCGCTGAGGTTAGGGGAAAACGCAAAAGCACTCTCTCCAATAGATGTCAAGCCCTCGTGCAGTTCAACCCTTTCAAGCGATCCGCAGCCACTAAAGGCATAGCCCCCTATGGATGTTAACCCTTCGGGAAGCGCTACTGTTTTAAGCATAGTACCAGCAAAGGCACTCTCGCCAATCTTCTTTAACCCCGCAGAAAACGCCACGCCGCTTAATTTTTCACAGGCAGTAAAGGCAAAGTCTTCAATGGACGCCAACCCTTCGGGGAGTTTGACCCTTTCAAGCGAAGTGCATCCGGCAAAGACCCATTCACCAATAATCGTCAGCCCCTCGGTAAGCGCCACGCTGCTCAACTTCTTACAACCGTAAAAAGTGTACGGCTCAATAGTCGTAACTCCCTTAGGAACAACCACCTTCTCCAAAATTATACACCCACTGAATGCACTTGCACCTATAGCAGTTACCTCGGCTGGGATGTTTACCGATTTCAGTTTCCCATTCCCATAAAATGCGCATGCCCCTATAGACTTCACTCCCGCAGGGATATCATAGCTTTCTGCGCTAAGCCCCATTGGGTAACAGAGAAGCGCAGTCTTATCTTTATTGAAGAGTACCCCTCCCGCCTCGCTGAAATGTCCGTTCTCTGCGGCCACCTCAAACTTCTTTAGCTCGCTGCAGTCTTGGAATGCATCGTACCCTATGGATTCTACATTCTCAGGGATATTGACCGAAGTTAGCGCACCGCACCATGCAAAGGAATGCTCTCCTATTACCTTTAAGCTCTGCGGGAGCTGCAACGATGGAAGCTTTTCGCAGCTAGCAAAGGCACTTTCCTCAATGGTTTCAACCCCTTCGGGAATGGTTACCTTAATCAGCTCTTTACAGTCATCGCTAAATGCATCCTCCGCCACAGTCACCACTTTCAGCGTCTTTCCATCGATCGTCACCTCGCTTGGAATCGTCACCTCTTTCTGAACATCCGCTTTATTTGCTGGTTTAATTTTGCAAGTCTCAGTGCCTTCAATTTTCTGACACGACCAGTCTAGCGTACCCACTTTACACGAAACCCAATTTTCCTCTCCCCTACTAGCGCCCATGCTCAGCAGCAACGCTAGCAGTGTAACAAGCGCATTGGACACCACTCTTCTCATAACTTAATCCCCTTCTTTTTAATGAACAATAAACAAACTAAAACCAGTGCAAAATTACGCACTATTTTTAGTCTGTATAGAGTCTAGATTAACAGAAGGTTTTGAGCCTGCATTGCAACCATGGCTCTCACACAGCTAGAAATGACGTAGCCCAGGCGTTAAATAGACTGCAATTGAGCGTTTTATGCGATTTAAGAAAATCCTATGAGCGTTTCTTTTCTTTTAGGGAATTTTGGGGATTTACCATTTGAAAAATCCTAAAACTTTACGACTCACTGCCTTAGGTTTTCCCACGGCATAATGAATGGACGGAATATAGGCACTGCGTATGGGGCGAATGCGACTTTGATACATGAATTGGAGAGGAGGTGGATAGCGCAATCCAGGGTGGCAATAGTATGCCCAAAGAGGCAGATATTGCGCCGCTGTATGTGATGGGCGTGGTGGCTTTGCGGCGCAGCTGGCTATACGGGTCACTCTTTCAAACTGGCTTGCCCTTGGGGCAAGGGGACCGAGGGTCGGAAGCCCCCCGGCTACTGAGTTAAGAAGAATGGGATAACTTACGCTACAGTCCATGATAATTTTCCCATCTCCATCTTATGCATTCTCTATCAATATGGTCGGGAATTTCAATCTTTGGAGGTATAGTATACCCATAATTCATCCTTGTCCTGTCTGATAGCACTACCTCCCCCTCCACTGAAATGCGTAGATAATCTAAGTCGTAGAGGTCATGAATATCTGTACGCATGGCAAAGCCATTCGCAGGTGTATCCGCCCCTTTGTATTTAAAGGGAACAATATGGGCTGCCTCAAGTATCTCTGGCATTGACACGCTTGTCACTATGCACCTTCCACACGCCGCTATCACTTCTCTACGGAATCGTGCTTGCTTTGGTCTACTAGACTTGCTGCCGTTAACTTGCTTTCTGTCTATTTCTGAAGTCACATCTTGACCTTCTACGCAATCACGCTTGAGCAACTCATTAATTTCATCTACTATATCATCGTTGATTACATACCTCTCGTCCAATCTGTTGGTTCCTTCTTCCCTTCGTAAAAAGCCATAGTTTGATAGGAATAACAGGAACTCCCTGGCAATCCTTACATCGTTATCCATAGGGGTATAGTCGTCCCACCCCTTCGTAGATAAACGCCCCTGCCTATAGGCAACAATAAAATTTGTATAATCGCTTATATCAGCTTTTACCGATGACAAGGGAATGATAATTTTGACTAATTCCTCAGTTGATAGATATCCCTCTCCTCCCATTGCATGCAAGGCTGTACAAATCGAAAGGATAAGATGTAACGGGCGGAATGATATTCCGTGTAACTCCCATAAACGACACTCCTCTTCGCTTTGAATAGCTGGATTAGGTAACCGGAAGCGCTGAATTGTAGTCGCAGCAAATTCAGTTTGCGACAGCTTTCGATCTGCCACCCTACGCCCAAAATCTGTCAACTCAATCTTCCCAGGTATTGGTTTCAGAAGCCCTGTAGCCGTCCAATATTGCTTGGAATTACGCATGAGATTCCTTTCTCCAGTTCTACGTCCAACCTCCACCCGTATACCGGCCTCATCTAAATCCGACTGTAACGATTTCATTTCGGCAGCAAACTCCTTGGAGCTAAACGCCTTCCCTTCAATTTGTCTCATTCACGATAGGACGCCGAGCAAAACAATGGGATTATTAATGCCCTCTGTGCATTGCACACTCGCCCACTTCCATTTAAACTGCTGAAATGGTTTGCGGGGCACGAACGATAAGTCTAACATTGCGCATCGTCTTTATATCGCCAAAATTGCATTGCGATAGCCTTTGCCATTAGCGGTGGAACGGCATTCCCAATTTGTCTGTACACGGATGTCGCCGACCCATAGAATGCATAATTCAATGGGAAGCTCTGCACCGCTGCTAGCTCTCTGCACGACATTCTACGCAGGACTGTGGGGTGCGGCAGCACAACTACACCTCCCTTGCTGTCCCCCCTAGCCGTTACGGTAGGCGCGGGGCGATTGGGATTCAGCGGCCTATGGCCTATATACCTATTAAAGTTCGTTTTGTACTTAGAGTACACATGATTAGGCAAACTATTCGGCACATCAGGATCTGGTATACGCGCCATCGCATCTTTTACACAGACCCACCGTGGGAGGCCATGCGCTCCATCTCTACTATGAGTGGGGCTAGGGTATGTGTACGAGAAATTCAAATCGTTCCGAACGCCAACGATAATAACCCTCTCCCTAGTTTGCGGTACTCCATAATCGGCAGAGTTTAACACCCTATACTTCACCCTATATCCCGCATCCGAAAAGTCACGAAGTATCATTTGAAGCACTTCGCCCTTACCTAAACTCAACAAGCCTTTGACATTTTCTGCCAAAAAAAACTTGGGCTTCTTCCCCTTCACCACCCGTAAAAGCTGTAGATACAGCGCATTGCGCTCATCCGCCACAGTTCGCTTGGTGTTAGCGACTGAAAACCCTTGGCAGGGAAAGCCACCCATAACTATGTCGCTTTCGGGGATGTCGGACAGCGGAATTTTCGCTATGTCCTCGCATACAATGTGCTTCCCTATGTTTTTTTTATAGCTCTGCACCGCATCGGCATACAAATCATTGGCCCACACAATCTCATGGCCCGCCTGCACAAAGCCCAAATCCAATCCCCCCGCCCCGCTAAAAAGAGACACTACCTTCATACCCTATTCGATAACCTTACCAATTCATCACCTAGCAGCTTGCCAAAAAGCACCGGCACCGCGTTCCCCACCTGCCTATAGCAAGAGCCATTACTACCTATAAATACGAAATCCTCAGGGAATGTTTGAATGGTGGCACTCTCCCGAATCGTCAGTCGCCTCAACCCATTGTAGTGGGGGATAGCCACTACGCCCCCTCCCCCATTCCCCCGCGCAAGTATGGTTGGCGATGGGAGGTCGGGGTTTGTCGGCCGATGCCCCGTGAAGTTCCTCACAGCAATTTTATACTGCGAGCCCACATGATTGGGAATGCCGCAAGCCTCTGAGGGTTCGGGGAAATGCGCCAGCGCAGCTTGGATCGACACCCACTGCTTCTCATTCCCCTTGGGGCGCTTGGAGTGCGTTTTCACGGGGAATCTAAACAGCATTGCGTCGGCTAAGTCCTTCCGTTGCCCCACGATGATTACCCTTTGCCGCGTTTGCGGCACACCGTAATCGGCCATGTTTACCAAATGGATCTCCACGAGATACCCAGCGTTGGCGAAATCCGACACGATTTGCTTAATAATCTCCCCCTTCCCTAAGCTCAGTATGCCCTTCACGTTCTCCGCAATAAAGAATTTTGGCTGTTTCGCCTTAATGGTCTGGTAGAAAAAGGAGTAGAGCCTATTTCGCGCATCCTCCACCTGCCGCTTCAGATTGGCTAGGCTAAACCCTTGGCAAGGGAATCCGCCCACCACTACGTCCCCTGCGGGAATGCTCTCTGCATCAATGTCTTTAATGTCACCGCGCACGATGCGTGCATCCACGTTTCGCCTGTAGGTAGCCACCGCATCGCGATCAATGTCGTTGGCCCACACGATCTCATTCCCCGCAGCCTTGAGGCCGTAGTCAAGCCCCCCGCATCCAGAAAAAAGAGAAATGATCCTATACATTGTCCCGCTACTCCGTTGGAAGGGGCATTACGATGCACCGCAATGCTTTCATCCCATAAGATTAAAATAAGAAGCCGACTCGGAAGCTGAGATTGTGGTAGTAAAGATTACCAATGCCGGGCTTTGCCACCGCGGTAAACGTGCCGTGGTAGGCCACCCCCATGTCAATGGCGCTGCGCCCCCCAAGGGAATATTCTGCCCCGACGCGGAAAAAGTAGCCCGGATAGCCCCACGTGAAAAAATCTTTTGCTACCGATTCCCTAAGCCCCATCGCTTGGCTCTCCACCCGGTGCGAGAAGAGTACGTCGCACGATACGCCCACAGCGCTCGTCACGCTCCAGTAGCCTATCTGAATCGCTCTCATCTTGATACCAATGGGGATATAAATGTACTGCGCCTTGGTTTTCAGCACGCTCCCACAGAGCATCAATACGCTCCCTACGTATTTCGTATCGACCTGCAACGCAGTGTCCGCATAGAGGAGGTTTGCCATGCGAAGGTCGTACGAAGCCCCCAACAAAAAGCCCACCCGCTCCACGAAGCTCCGTGTCACTTCCACCCCCGCCCGAAAGCCGAACTGCCCTCCAGCATTGGTAACGTAGTGCGAGTCACTATAGAACCAATTAACGGCGGGATCCGTGTGTACGCTAAACTGCCATACCTGCGCCTTTGTGACAGTCGCTAAAAACGTAAGGAAAAGTGAAAAAGTGATTGCGCGGCGCGCAAAACTCCCTGCCATAGCACCAATCTTTTCGGCAAAGGTAGTAAAGAATACGATTGTTTGCGCCCTGCCAGCCATTAATTCTGAGGTGCAAATAGCCTGACAGGATGTCTACTCCCGACAATTTTCACCCTGACAAGAGAAAACGATTGATTGGCACAAATATTGCTACAACCGTTCCAAAGAAATTTGTAATTATGCAAAGGACAGACAACATCCGACAGGTATTTCTCGCTACGCTGCTAGCGGTGCTTCTCCCGCACGCTGCGCGCTGCCAGGAACCGCTAACGTTGGATTCATGCCGCAGGCTAGCTGCGGCACAGAATTTCAAGCTTCAAGCGGCGCGCGAGAACGAGGAAATCGATAAGAACTTGGTGCGTGCGGCGCGTACACTTTACCTTCCGCGAATAGATTTTGCGGGGGGATGGTACTACATGGGGCAGAAGGACGTGATCCCGAACCCTAACGACCAGTTCTTGCCGATAGTACCCTATCAGGCTATCGATCAGTCTACCGGCACGCTGAATCCTAACTTCTTCAAGGAGAACCCAGTCGCTGCGTTGCAGAGCCTTGTCATTGACATGAGCAAGCTTGAGCCGATGCTCGATCGCAATGGTAATCCAATGTTCAAGCAGTATGCGTACCTGCCAGGCAATAAACTGGTCCTGGAGCCGAAGCACCTTTGGATGATGGGCTTCGTAGTCCGCCAACCGATTTTTACGGGGCTAAAGATTGTGGCTGCCAACAAAATGGCAGAGGCTACGGGGAGCATTGAGCACAGCAAGGCGAAACTCACCGAGGCTGAGGTGATAGAGAAATGCGATGAGGACTACTGGCGCGTACTTTCGCTGCAAGAGAAGTGCAAGCTGGCCACCCAGTACGAAGAGCTCATTGCGCAGCTTGAATCGGACGTTCAGAACCTTTTGGACGAGGGGATGGCTACGCGCAACGACCTTCTCAAGGTGCAAACGAAGCATAACGAAGCACGCATGAAACAGCTCCGGGCCAGCAATGGGCAAACGCTCGCGCGCATGGCACTAGCGCAAACGCTAGGGATACGCATGAACCAAGCCGTGGTGTCAGGCGCAGGGCTTGACTCCATGGCGCTAGCCAACGCCCCCCTAAGCTACGACAGCGTGGACTCCGACCGCCCGGAGGTGGCCATGCTCCGGGGCAAACAGCAGATGCTGGAGGCGGCGCTCATGATGACCAACTCCGCCTACATGCCGGAGGTCTACCTTTTCGGGCAATACTCGTGGAAGTACCCCAACCCCTACGACGGCATGACAAAAACGTTTGGCGGCGACTGGTCCGTCGGGGTAACCTTCCGCTGGTCAATACTCACATGGGGCGACCGCATCTACAAAACCCGCATCGCACGCCTTAAACTCGCGCAGACAGAGGCGGAGCTAAACGATGCAGAGAGCCTTGTGGCGCTGCAACAGATGGAAAAAACTAACCATTTAGCCGAGGCCCACGAACATATTGATTTCGCTACCGAGGCAGCCAACCAAGCGAATGAAAACCTTGAGAACGTCAAGGCGAGCTACGCCGAGGGGGCATCCAACCTTCGCGACGTACTAGAGGCGCAAACGCTTTGGCAAGAGGCGCAGCAGGAGCTTCTTGACGCAAAGCTTGAGGCGGCGAACGCACGCATTGCGCTTAGCCGTGCCTATGGACAACTTAGCGCACCGACAGTGCCTACAAAACAATAGCAGTAGAACAAGTAATAAGAGGAATAGGAACAGAAAACGAGAGGCTGAGATGCAATACAGAAGATATAGAACGTTGGGCATGCTACTAGCTACGCTAGCCTTGCTGCCAGCATGTCGTAGGGGCGAGACCAGCACAGAGAAGCCGGCTGCCGACAGCCTTAGCGTGGTGTCCATCACTACCGCCCAGGCGCAAACGAAGGAGTACACCCCCGCTTTGCAGTTCACTGGCACCGCCGAGGCCATCCGCTCGGCAAACCTTGGCACTGCCCTCCCGGGACGCGTGGAACGCATCCACTGCCAGCGGGGCGAAGCCGTGCGCAAGGGCGAGCTGCTGGTTGAGATGTCCGACGAGATGCTCGTGCAGGCGCAGATAGAACGCGATGCGCTGAAGCAAGATCTGGGAAGGGTGCAGCGCCTCAACCAAAAGGGCACCATCTCCACAATGGACCTTGAACACCTACAGGCAAAATACGAGGCCTCGGAGGCTAAGGTATCCATGCTGAAGAGCAATACGTCTATCGTTGCTCCTTTCAGCGGGGTCGTAACGAAAATACTTGTACACGAGGGGGAGAACTACTCCTTCGTGCCCACGGTCACTTCTGAATTCAAGCTGGAGGGCGGCATACTACAGCTGCGGCAGCTTGATCCGCTCAAGGTGGTGGTGGCGGTCAACGAGCAGGATGTGCCAAAAATGAAGGTGGGTACCGCCGCAACCGTACGTTTTGACGCCTTCCCGCTTGACACGGTGCGCGGGAAAATAATCTACGTAGCCCCAGAGCTATCGCGCCGCGACAGGTCATGCGAGGTGGAGGTGGAAATACCCAATAGGAAGGAAGTATTTAAGCCTGGTATGTTTTGCAACGTCACGCTTACGGCAAGCCCTCGCCAAGGGGTATTCGTGCCGCTGCGAGCCCTGCTAAAGATGCAGGGTACGGGAGATGAGTACGTTTTCACGATAGACGAAAACGACATTGCGCACCGCACCCCTATAACCCAGAAGGAGAGCATGGGCGGATGGGTAATGGTAGAGGGAGTAGAGCCTAATGCCGTGGTGGCCATAGAGGGGAAAAGCAAACTGAACGATGGCTGCAGCGTGGCGGTAATCCGTAGCGAAACGAATAGCGCAGCGAAGGCTTCGCAAGGAGGTGCACGATGAAGCTACCCGATTTTGGCGTACGTCGCCCGATGGCGACGCTGATGCTATTCGGCGCCATCATTGCGCTAGGACTCTACGCAATGGTCTCGCTCCCTTTGGACCTTCTTCCCTCGGTGGAACTCCCTACGCTGACGGTAATTACCGTATACCCCGGCGCATCGGCCAACGAGGTGGAGGAGCAGGTGACTCGCACCCTTGAAGCCGCCCTCGCGGGGGCTGAGGGGCTACAGTCAATAAAGTCCTCGTCGCAGGAGAACGTCTCCTTCATTCAACTTCAATATAATTGGGGAGCAGACATCGCCTCGGCGAGCATCAACGCCCGAGACCTCATCGAGCCGGTGAAGTCAAAACTTCCCTCTTCTGCATACGACCCCATGGTTTACAAGCTCAACGCCTCCATGATGCCGGTGCTGGGCTACTCGGTGCACGCCGAGGCGAGCTACAACGGTCTTGAACAAATCGTTGAGGATCAGGTTGCTAGCCGTCTACGCAAGGTGGAAGGCGTGGGGGGCGTGCGCTACCTTGGGCAGCCTACGCGCGAGATTAAGGTGGAGATAGACCCTACCCGGGCCAACGCCTACGGCATTACCGTCTCCACGCTGGCCCGCGCGCTCAAGGCCGATAATATCAATGTGCCTGCCGGGTCAATCTCCATCGGGGGGCAGGACATGGCGGTACGTATGCCAGGGAAAATTGAATCGGTTGAAGAGATTGAGAACACGGTACTCGCAGGGGTGAACGGCCGCATGGTCAAGGTGCGCGATGTGGCCACGGTAACCGATGGGTTCAAGGAGAAAGAGGCTTTTGCCCGCAACCATCTTGGGCGGGGCATGACGATACTGATCCAAAAGCAATCGGGGGCCAATACAGTGGCAGTAGCCGATGCAGTGCGCACGGAGATGGAACAGATAAAAAAGACCCTGCCCGCCGACGTGCAGCTGTACGAGGTGGCGAGCTCTGACCTCATGGTGAAAAGCACCGTGAATAGCCTGACCAGTTCTATACTCTACGCGCTGCTATTCGTAACGCTCGTGGTACTTCTTTTCCTACGCGATTGGAAGTCAAGTTTCATCGTATTTGTCACAATGCCGGTATCGCTCATTGCAGCGTTCATCGTGATGTACCTCCTCAATTTCACCATCAATATCTTCTCTCTGATTTCTCTCGTTGTGGCTATCGGGATGGTAGTTGACAACGCCATTGTGGTGCTGGAGAACATCACGCAGCACATTGAGCACGGCGCACGCCCCCAAGAGGCATCGCGCTTTGGGGCATCTGAAATGGGGCTAGCCATTGCCGCATCCACAGCCACCACCATTGTCGTTTTCTTCCCGCTCCTCTTTATGGGCGGCATCGTGGGCGTAATGTTCAAACAGCTAGCCATTCTCACGGTCACATGCCTCCTCGTGTCGCTATTCACGGCCTTGACCCTAACGCCTATGCTCGCGAGCGTGATGCTTAAGCCCGCGCCCCGTGGCAATCTCAAGCCGCGCCATGGGCGACTCTACCAATGGAGCGAGCGGGGCTTTGAACGGCTTGAAAATGGCTACAAGAATCTCCTTGGTTGGGCGGTACACCACAAAACCGTTACGCTCATCTCGGCACTAGTGATATTTATCGTCACCATGATTCTAGGCAAAAGCGTAGGCACGGACTACATCCCAAACATTGATACCGCAGACCTCTCGATCATCTATGAGACGGAGCAGGGTACCTCCTCAACCCACACCGACTCCGTGGGGAAGCAGATTCTAGACATAATCAGAGAACAGGTACCTGAGATGGAGGATGGTGCGGTACTCTGCGTCGCGGGACGCACGAGCGATGGCACCCTGACGGCTCTGGGCTTCAAGGAGAGCAAGAACATTGGGTCAATACTGTGCCACCTCAAACCCATTGAGGAACGCGATCGCACCGGCGAAGAAATAGCGGCAGCTCTACAGCCCTACATCGAGACTCTTCCCGAGGTGACCAAGGCAACTGTGAGCGGCGGGAGCGCCCTCGCGGCCATTCTCACGGGGAATAAAGAGCCTGTGGAATACCTAATCACGGGGCACGACCTCCAAAAGCTCCACTCCGTGGCCTTCCAGCTTGTAGATAGCATGAACGCTAACAATGCCTTTAAGAATGTGGAAACGTCGGCGAACTCCAGCGCGGATGAGATCCACGTAGAAATCAACAAGGCGAAGGCGGCTGCCATGGCACTTAATGCGACAGTCATCGGGGTGCAGCTCCGCGAAAACCTATACGGGGCCTCGGCGGGAGCCTTGACTGAGGAAGGTACCGATTACGATATCGTTGTGCGGTACGATAAAGCATCGCGCAATTCCCCTGAGGCGTTACGAAACATGTCGCTCACCAACCTACTCGGGGAGCAGATACCGCTGGGTTCTGTGGCTACCATCAGCATGCAAGAGGGGGCCACGGAAATCACCCACGACAAGCAGCAGCGGTACGTTAAGGTGTCTGCCTCTCCAAACGGAATTTCTCTCGGAGAGGCCGCCAAGGAGGCGAGAGCTATGTTGAATCGTTGCTCATTACCCGAAGGAGTTAACGTTAGCGTGGCAGGTCAGGTAAGCGAGCAGGAGACATCCTTCCAATCGCTCTATTTCATTTTCTTCCTTGGCATTCTCTTAGTATTTATGGTTATGGCAGCCCAATTTGAGTCGCTCCTAGACCCCTTCATCATCCTATTCGCCATACCGTTTACGCTAGTTGGCGTAATCCTCATGTTTGCCATCACGGGGGTAACGCTGAGCGTGGTGACCTTCGTGGGCGTAGTGACGCTGGTGGGGATTGTGGTGAATAATGGAATCGTGCTGGTAGACTACACCAACATGCTGCTCAAGCGGGGCCGCACGCTGCAGGATGCCGTTATGGAGGCGGGGCGCTCGCGCCTACGCCCAGTGCTTATGACTTCGTTGACAACGATTCTAGGCATGGTGCCAATGGCACTCAACAAGGGTATGGGCACGGAGCTCTACTCGCCCTTCGGACTCACGGTGATCGGGGGACTGCTCGTGTCGACCATCGTAACGCTGCTCGTAGTACCCACGATGTACGCTTCGCTGCATGCACGGCACGACAAGATAGCAAGGCGGCAAACGCTGCTACGTATAAAGTTAGAAAGGAAATTAAGACGATGAAGTTGCTGTATATAACGTGCAGCGTGAGCATGCAGGAACGCATAGAAACGCTGCTGCGTAAACATAACCCGCAAAGCATCCAGGTCATTCCAAAGGTGCTCTCCGAAAGTCAAGTCTCCACGCCCCGCCGTGACGACCCCATATGGCCTGGCTACGACGTAGCATTCATGGTGCACGCTGAGGATGGAATTGCGGAGAAGATTTTTAGCGCATTGCGAAACCTAAATGAAAGGTCCTACGATGAGAGCGAACTGGTTTCAGGTACAATGCTGAACGTAACGGACTCGCTCCTGCCCGAGGGTAGATGAGAGTATCGGTAAGCAATAGCTAGCATCTCAAGAATTAGGTATAAATTGAACGAAAAATGCCTATAAATTGGTATTTCCACATAGCCAAAGCCACTCTACCTTTGCACCGTGAAAATATCAATTGGCAATGAGTAGTAAGAGTTGTTCTATAGGGGCGCAGCCCCATGCAGATACCAGCGCACCGCTCCGAAAAGGGCGGTGCGCTTTTTTTATGAACGGAACGGACAATTGTTCATTAATGACAAAAGCTGCCACGTATGCAATCGCTCAAGGATGAGGTGCGGCAGCGCATTCTAGTTGCAGCGCGCGATGAGTTCATTGCGCGTGGCGTGAAAAACACCCCCATGCGAGCCGTAGCGGAACGCGCCGGGATTGCCGTTGGCAACATCTATAACTACTTCGGCAGCAAGGACGCATTGTTCCGAGAAGTGATGCGGCCCCTACTTAACTCGCTCAACCGCTACGTACTATCGCATAACGAGGAGCGCTACCTAAACATTGAGGTGTTCAGCGAGAATCGTTTCCAAGCCGAGCACATGCTAGAGATGAAAACGCTTATCGTAAACTTCCGCCCAGAGCTCCAACTACTGCTCTTCAAAGCGGATGGGACATCGCTCGCCAACTACAAAGACCGCATCCTAGAACACCAAATGGATATCGGCATTGAATACCTCCATTTAATGAAACGCCGCTACCCTCACATTAACATCAACATCTCTCCTTTCCTGCTGCGCATCGCCAGTGCCACCTGGGTAAGCATCTTTACCGAACTCGTACGGCACGATGAGTACAGCGATGCGGAGATTGATTACGCGCTGCAGCAGTGCGCCGCTTACAGCATGGCGGGGTGGAAGGAATTGCTGAACGTGTAGTGTAAGTAGTAAGTGAGAGAGTGAAGCACTAAAACCCTTTAGATAGAACGATTGGAGATGATAAAGATAATAAGACGTATTGGAGCATACATGGGAGGGCGCAGGCTGTTGCTGCCCTGCTCCATTGGGCTTTCGGCGGTCAATGGGCTGCTGTCGCTCCTTCCCTTCATTTTGCTATGGCTAGTGGTACGCACGTTGCTCATGGCGAATGGCGATTTTTCCGAAACGCCCCTTTGGAGCTACGCCTTTGCAGCCCTGGCGGTATCAATACTCAACGTACTGCTCTACTTCCTAGCCTTAATGCTATCGCACCTCGCTGCGTTCCGCGTAGAGACCAACATGCGGCGCACCGCGATGGAAAAGCTCATGCGCATGCCGCTCGGCTTTTTCGACACGCAAAGCACGGGGCGGATGCGTAAAATTGTGGACGAGGATGCCGGGCAAACGCATACCTTCGTGGCGCATATCCTGCCCGATGCCGCAAGCTGCATCGTGGCGCCCCTCGGAGTGGTAGCGCTCCTGCTAACGGTAGATTGGCAGCTAGGCATTGCCGCCATGATGCCCATTCTCAGCGCCTTTGCCATTATGGGCTACTTAATGAATCCCCGAAATAACCACTTCCAACGGCAGTACCTCGATGCGCAGGAGCGGATGAGCGCTGAGGCGGTGGAATATGTGCGGGGCATCCCCGTGGTGAAAGTCTTCCAACAAACGGTATTTTCGTTCAAACGGTTCTACGACAGCATTACCACGTACCGCGACCTAGTGATCCAATACACCCTCGCCTGGCGAAGACCAATGTCCGCCTACACTGTAGCAATCAATGCCTTCGCCTTCATTCTAGTACCCGTAGGGGTCATTTTGATAGGGCATGGCAAGGATCCTATCGTAGTGGTTTCAGATGTAATACTCTACGTGCTGATAGCCCCTGTCATTGCGAGCAACGTAATGCGGGCAATGCACCTAGGCCAAAACCTCTACCTCGCCAATGAGGCCCTAGATCGTCTAGAAAAACTCATCTCCCGCGAGCCCCTTCCCGATTGCACCACGCCGCAGCAGGCAAAGTCGTTCAACATTAGCCTACACAGCGTATCGTTTCGCTACGAGGGAGCTCAAACGGACGCGGTACGCCAAGTATCTCTCTCCATTGCCGAGGGGGAAACGGTAGCCCTTGTAGGGGCTTCAGGAAGCGGAAAAACCACCATAGCCCGTCTGATACCACGTTTTTGGGACGTTCGCGAGGGAAGCGTACGCATCGGCGGCGTTGACGTGCGACAGATGGACAAGGCAGACTTAATGCGTACCATCTCGTTCGTTTTTCAGAACGCTAGGCTATTTAAAACCTCCATCCTGGAGAACGTGCGATACGGTAGCCCCCAGGCAACGCAGGAGCAGGTGGAGAACGCCATTGACCTATCGCAAAGCCGCGACATTATCGATCGTCTGCCAAAAGGCATCCTGACTACCATCGGTAGCGAAGGCACCTACCTTTCCGGGGGCGAAGAGCAACGCATTCTCCTCGCACGCGCCATAGTGAAAAATGCGCCTATCGTGGTTCTCGACGAGGCTACTGCCTTTGCCGACCCCGAGAATGAACAGCGAATACGCATGGCGATCCGCCACCTTACCCAAGGCAAAACAGTGCTTATGATTGCCCATCGGCTACATTCAGTGCGGGAAGCCAACCGCATCGTGGTGGTGGCCCATGGCTCTATCGCCGAACAGGGAACGCACGAAGAACTCATGGCAAAGAAGTCACTATACTACGCTATGTGGAATGAATACCAACAGGCCGCAGCGTGGAGGCTATAAAACAGGCACAGCAATGATTAAATACTTGCAGAAACGTTTCGCCCTTTCGGAAAAGGGGGCGAAGGATTTACGGAATGCCATAGCTTGGTCAACCCTACTCAACCTTGCGCTGATGCTTCCGCCCTCCTTCCTATTCCTCTTTTTAATGGAGTACATCGGATCGCAGGATACCCCAGCGCACTCGCTCTGGTTCTACATACTCATAGCCACTGCATTGGCCATAGCGATGTACATTATAGCGCGGCGTCAGTACGACAGCACCTACACCACCATATACACAGAAAGTGCCCAGCGGCGCATCAACTTGGCGGAAAAACTGCGCCGATTGCCATTAGCCTTCTTCAGCGAACGAGACCTATCCGACCTCACCTCCACCGTGATGGAAGACTGCACCATGCTCGAAGAGGTTTTCTCGCATGCAGTTCCCCAGCTCTTTGCTTCAGGACTTAGCGTTGCTCTCATTGCCGTTAACCTTTTTTGCTACAGCTGGCCGCTCTCGCTAGCACTCTTGTGGGTTGTGCCTCTAAGTTTGGCTTCACTTTTGCTTTCGCGCCGCCGGCTTAGTAAAGTCTTCGCCCAGCTATACCACGTAAAGCGAGGGGTAACGGAGCAGATTCAGGCCGGGCTAGAATGCATACAGGAAATCAAAGCCTACAATGGCGAGAACAACTTCTCAAAGAGCTTTGACGCACGGCTATCTCAATACGAAAAGGAGCTAGTGCACCACGAATTGGTGGCTAGCATATTCGTTAACCTCTCCGCCATGCTCCTAAAGCTAGGAATGCCAACGGTGATCCTTGTGGGTGCATGGCTGCTCCAACGCGGCGATGTGTCACTTTTTGCCTACCTGGCATTTCTTATTGCCTCCGCCATGGTGTACAACCCCATCCAAGAGGTGTGCAACTTCTTGTCCATCCTCTCCTTCCTTGACGTGCGCATAAATCGGGTAAAAGAAATTGACTCTATGCCAACGCAGTCAGGAGGCAAAACCATGCCGATAAAGGGCTACGACATTGAATTCCGCAACGTGCATTTTTCGTATGAAAGCGGAAAACAGGTGCTACGCAACGTTTCATTCGTTGCACGCCAGGGGGAGATCACCGCGCTTGTGGGGCCTTCCGGCGGGGGAAAAAGTACTACAGCGAAACTTGCCGCCCGCTTTTGGGACGTTGATAGCGGTCAGATACTAGTTGGCGGCGTTGACATCTCGCGGGTAGACCCCGAGGTGCTGCTCGAGCATTTTGCGATAGTCTTTCAAGACGTGGTACTCTTTAACGCCTCCATTGCCGACAACATCCGTATCGGCAAACGCGATGCCACCGATGAAGAGGTGCACCGCGCCGCAAGGCTTGCCCAGTGCGATGGGTTCATTGAACGCATGCCGCATGGCTATAGCACCGTGATAGGCGAGAACGGCGCAACGCTTTCAGGCGGAGAACGGCAACGCATTTCAATCGCCCGTGCGATGCTAAAAAACGCTCCGATCGTTCTTCTAGATGAGGCTACCGCCAGCCTGGATGCAGAAAACGAAACGAAGATACAGACAGGTATCTCGGAGCTAGTACGAGATAAGACCGTCATTATCATTGCCCACCGCATGCGCACGGTGCGCAATGCGGACCGCATTGTAGTGCTAGAAAACGGCGCGGTGCGGGAGCAGGGCACTCCCGAAGAGCTAATGGCAAAAAACGGTGCGTTTGCCCAAATGGTGCGACTGCAACAGGAGGAGGACATTGCACACTCGAATTAGTTGAACGATTGACAGAAAAAAAGAGATGAAGATTATAAGAATCAATGGCTGATTTAGACAGCTGGCAAGATGGATACTGCGACACCGTTGGGCAGTAGGCGGTGTATTTGCAGTGCTTATGGCTTTGGCAGTAGTGGGGACCAAACGCATAATCATGCGGACATCGTTTGATGACTACTTTCTAAGTGATGACCCTATGCTCCTAAAAACCGAGGAGTTCAAATCCATTTTTGGTAATGATTACTACGTGGCCGTGCTGGTAAAAAGCCCCAATATTTTCTCCGAGCCTAGCTTGGCGCGCATTCGTGAACTTAGCAATGAGCTGAGGGACAGCCTGTCGTACGCTGAGAAAGTAACATCAATCACCGATATGGAGTTTGCGGTTGGCACGGAGGATGGGATGACCATCGAGCAGATTGTACCCGATGAGATCCCCACGGACACCGCATCGCTCAATGCGATCCGCCGAAAGGCATACTGCAAACCCTACGTGGCGAAGAAAATGGTGTCAAGCGACGGCACTATGACGTGGATCATGGTGAAGTTACGCCCCTTTCCTGCCGATAGCGTCTGGAAGAAAACAAGCAACATCGCCCCAGACATGGTTACGGGTAAGGAAACGGGACATATTATCGGGAAAGCAAAGTACGCAGAGCTGTCGCCTAGCGCCGCTGGGATGCCATACCTTAGCTACGAGAAGGTTAGCTACCTCACGCACGAAATGGGACTCCTTTTCCTCTTCGCATTCATCATTTCAATAGTTGTAATGGTCGTTGTAACCCGCTCACTCCAAGGCGTAATAGCCCCGCTGCTCACGTCTATTTTTGGATTGCTACTTAGCTTCGGCGTTATCGGGTGGACTGGAATCTACATTGATATGTCCACCACCATGATTACCGTTATCCTCACGTTTGCATGCTCCATTGCGTACAACATCCATTTGTACAACTATTTCAAGACCCAATTCGTTGAGTCGGGCCAACGAAGGGAGTCCATCGTGGAAGCCATGGGCGAAACGGGCTGGGGCATTCTCCTTTCAGGGTTAACCACCGTGGCAGCCATGTTGACCTTTCTCTCCATGAAAGTCGTCCCGATGCAAGCCATTGGCATTAACACCGCGCTTTGCCTTATTTCCATTCTAATCACATGCCTATTCATCTCGCCTATCGTGCTTTCGTTCGGAGGGAACCGGAAGCCAGCGGCAGACATGGCAAGGAGCTTTGAGGGATACATTGGCGAACGATTCGAACGGTTCGGCGCATTTGTAATACGACACCACCGCGCCATTGCCGCGCTATCAGCTGTATTCACCATCTTTTGCGGCATAGGGCTCTTCTTCATTGAACCCGCGTTTGATATTGAAAAAACAATGGGGCGCAAAGTACCTTACGTCAAGCGGTTCCTTGACCTATGCGACACAGAGTTGGGGTCCATGTACGCATACGACCTCATGATTACGCTGCCCAAAGACAACGATGCCAAAAAGCCTGAAAATCTACAGAAGCTAGACGAACTGACTGCCATCGCAAGCCGCTACAAGCTGACAAAACGGTGCAACTCCATTACGGACATTATAAAAGACATGCATTGTACCCTCAAGGGCAATTCGCCCGCAGCCTACTGTATCCCTTCTGAGGCGAACATGGTTGCACAGCTGCTACTCCTCTACGAGAACGCTGGGGGCACCGAGTCGGAATACTGGATGGACTACGACTACAAACGTTTGCGCCTACAGCTGGAGCTCAAGGACTTTAACTCCTACGAGGCCGAAAAGGAAATGAACAATCTAGAGGCGGAGGCACAAAGACTCTTCCCCGGCGCGCACGTGTCGTTGGTGGGCAATATTCCCCAATTCACGGCGATGCAGCAATACGTAGAGCGGGGGCAAATGTGGTCAATGCTCCTCTCGGTGCTAGTGATTGGGGCAATTCTCATCCTGATCTTCGGAAGCTGGAAGGTAGGACTCGTTGGCATGATTCCGAATATCGCCCCAGCCATCATCGTTGGGGGCATGATGGGATGGCTCGACTACCCGCTCGACATGATGACCGCGTCGCTCATCCCTATGGTGCTAGGCATCGCGGTGGACGACACCATCCATTTCATCAACCACAGCCACGTGGCTTTTGATCGGCAGGGCAACTACGCAAAAGCCATCAAACAAGCCTTCCGCACGGAGGGGCTAGCCATCGTTATGTCCACCGTGGTCATCTCGGCTGCATTTGCCGGCTTTATCTTCTCCGATGCCACGCAAATTCGCAACTGGGGCATCCTGGCCGTTGCCGGCATGGTGTCTGCCCTGCTAGCCGACCTCTTCCTCACCCCCATTTTGATTGACTACCTCCACATTTTCAAGAAAAAAACAAACGAACAATAAATCCGATATCATCATGAAAGCAAAACACTTAGTATTAACGCTCCTCGTCTTAACGGCTATGCAGAGCGCCATGGCCGACACGCTCACAGGCAGAGAGGTCATGGAGAAGGTAAAGGGCCGCGCCGATGGCGATACCCGATACGCCACCGTGGAAATGACCCTCATTCAAAAGAACGGCCATAAACGGGTAAGAAAGCTTGAATCGTGGGCCATGGACGTAGGCAAAGACACCAAGAAAATCATGTTTTTCACCTACCCTGGCGATGTGAAAGGTACTGGTTTTCTCACCTGGGACTACGATGATCCCAAAGCCACAGATGATAAGTGGCTCTACCTACCAGCCTTGAAGAAAACGAGACGCATCAGCGGAAAGTCTTCTAAAACAGACTACTTCATGGGGAGTGACTTCACCTACAACGATATGAGCGCACGCAGCGTTGATGAGGAGCAGCACACCCTTCTACGCGAAGAGGTCCTCGATGGCTACAAGTGCTGGGTGGTGCAATCTATACCTTACGACAAGGGTGAAATTTACGCTAGTCGTACCACATGGATACGGCAGGACTGCCTACTAGTGGTCCAGGCTGAGTTCTACGATAAGCTGCAAAAGCTGCACCGCCGCCTCTCAGTCTCCGACATCATCATGGTGCAAGGCTTTTGGACCATGGAGTTTATGCAGATGGAAAATGTGCAAACCGGCCATAAAACCACCATCCGCATGGGCAACCATCAGTTCAACATTAAGCTATCACCAAACCTCTTCACGGTTTCTCAGCTAGAGAAAGGGCTTTGATATGGAGCTTTTATTACAAGCAGCCAGGGCAGCTCTTTTAGTCTGCCTATCCTTCCCCTGTTCGCGCCCATGGGCGCAAGCAGGGGAAAGGGAGACCAATGCGATGCGTCATGCAAAAGACACCACCAGCGTATCCCCTGCCGCATCTAGCGCAACCGCCGCATTAGGACAACTCCCCGAAGAGGATAACGAGGAAACCTTTAGGGTGCAAACAAAAGGGTTTCTTGACACCTACCACGCCATGCGAACTGAACAACCGTGCGACTGGATGGCATCACGCACGCGGGCAAGAGGGGAAATTAGCGTTGAAAGGGGGACTGCCTCCCTTTTCATATCGCTCAACGCCACCTACAACGCCATTCTGCCCGAGCGAACAGGCATCCAGCTACGCGAGGCGTTCATTACCTACGCCCAAGGCAATTTCGATTTGCGGATAGGACGGCAGATCATCGTTTGGGGCGTTGCCGATGCCCTGCGGGTGGCCGATTGCGTATCGCCCTGCGACTACACAGAGTTTCTCGCCCAGGACTACGATGATATTCGTATGCCAGTCAATGCGCTACGCGCAAGGTACACTGTGGGGAGCTTTACGTTTGAAGCCCTTTGCAACCCAATTGTCAATTTTTTCGTGCTGCCCACAGATGGGCGTAATCCGTGGGCTCTTCGCCCGCCCTCCTCCCCTCTGCCCTACACCATAGACTTGGAAGAGGGGAAGCCTAAACCTAAAATAGAAAATGTGGAGTATGGGGGGCGACTCATCGCCAACCTCAGTGGTGGGGATATAACTCTTAGCGCCTTGCGAACATGGAATAAACAGCCAGCTCTATGCCCAAGCATGGCGAATGATGGGCAGTCGATTCTCATCAATGGTCGCTATCTCCGTATGACGATGGTTGCAGCCGACGGCTCGTTACCGCTGGGGCAATTCGTTCTACGGGCCGAGGCAGCACTCTACATAGGCGAGGCCCAAAGCGTGCTGCTCGGCCACAACGCCCAACAGCGCAACGTGATGAATGCTCTGGTAGGGATTGATTGGTACCCTGGAAACGATTGGAACATCAGCCTACAGTACTTTCACAAGCATCTATTCGGTAACATGGAGGGAATCGCCTCGTACCGTAATGCGGGCATTGCCACTGCGAGAATTTCAAAAGACCTGCTTCGCAGCACGCTCAAGCTCTCAACCTTTGCCTACGTTGATGTGGCGGATGGCGCCCTATTCAACCGCCTCGCCATTGCCTACTCGCTCAATGACCAACTAGAACTCGCCGCGGGGTACGACCTCCTCTATGCGCAGCGGGGAAAACTGGCTATCTACGGCAAGAACTCCGAGGCATGGATTAAGGCAAAGTACAGCTTCTAGCATGCAGTGCTGGGTCTCCTCTCCTAGAATACCGAGATACGGATGTAACGTTTCGGGTGCCGCTTAATGTCGGTAACAAGTGAATCTAATGAGGCAATGGCCGACTGCGCCTGACGGTAAATCTCATCATCCTTGAGGAGCTTGCCCGCGGTACCCTCACCGCGCTGTAAAGCCATCAGCAACGAATCAGCCGATTGTGAAGCCTTCTCTAGACTAGCGACCGCCGCACCAAAGTCAATACGACGTAACGAGTCGATAATTTCATTTGCCCCCCCGATGGCACTATCGGCTGCCACGGCTGCAGACGACACGTTACCAATCGCCACATCTACGTTACTAAGTATCGGTTGGAGCTTCTTGGATGCCCCCGCGAGCTGACCTGCCGTTACGCTTAGGTTGGCTACAATCTCGCTCACATGCGTTGTATTCTCTTCAGTCATCAGGCCATTCACGTGCGATGTGAGCATCGTAAGCCCCCGTATTAGCGTGTCAACTCTGATTATAAGCGGACCTACCGTCTCTTCAAGCGACTCGGCCAATGCCCCTTCCGTTCGCCCGGGTATTGTATCGTTATTCTTTAAAAATGGGCCGCTGCCCACCGCGTCAAAGAGTTTTACCACACGCCCGCCGATAAGCCCCGAATTGATGATTCCCGCGCGAGCCGTACCATTCAGCTTATAATCGGGCGACACCTGTAGCTCCACGAGTATCGCCTCGCCCGCTCGCCCCGTGTACTGCATTGACGAAACCTTTCCTATGCCCAACCCATTAAGCATCACTCGGTTGCCCACGTAGAGTCCATCCACGTTATCAAACTTAACGTAGTAGCGACTCACAGGCTTAAAAACGTTCTCCCCCTTAAGGTAGATGTAGGAACCCACTAACAGAATTAACACTATAAGTGTGAAAAGACCTATCACCCATTCCTTCCGCTGCTTTGCCTTCATGTTCTAGTTTTACAGATTTCCAACTTTCATTGTTTCCATTAGTCCTCAAAGACTGCAATAAACGCATCGCCATACTTTCTCTTCACCTCTTTCAACGCCTTCTCCGCCTCAGCGTAGCTCGCGTAACGGTCAGTAAAATATCGGTAACGTTTCCCATCACGCCACTCAATAAGATTCGGGAATTCCCGTCGCAACGGGTGCTTCGCCTCAATTGGCTCCGTCACCGATGCCACTTGGATAAGGTAGCGCTTGCCCGTTACCCGCGCTTGCGCTCCCTTGGCAGAATCTTTAGGGATACTCGTCTCCTCCTTCTGCTGAACCGACTCTCTACTCTCTTTGTAGGTTTTAAAAGCTTGATAAATCGCCTCAGCCGTTTCCTCCTGCCCCTTTTTTGACAAGAGGTACGCCTCTTCCTTCTTATTGCTTAAAAAGCCCAACTCAATAAGTACGGCTGGCATTGAACTCTTATAGAGTACCAAAAAACCAGCCTGTTTCACCTCTCGATCCACCCGTTGTTGTTGCTTCACAAAATTCTGCTGCACCAAGGCTGCGAACTCTATGCTCTGATCGTGGAAAACGTTCTGCATCAGAGAGAATATGATGTAGGATTCTGGGGAGCTAGGGTCAAAATGGTCGTATTTCTTAGTGTAATCCGTCTCAAAGGTGATAACCGAATTCTCCCGCTTCGCCACTTCAAATTGGTCTTCCGCCTTATGCCACCCCATCACGAAGGTCTCCACGCCCTTTGCAGCCACCGCTGGCGAAGAGTTGCAGTGAATAGATATGAAAAGGTCTGACTTCGCATCGTTGGCAATAGCGCTCCGCGCGTCTAGCTCAATGAACACATCCTTATCTCGTGTGTAAACAACCTTCACATCGGGGTGATTCTTCTTGATTTTTTCACCCAAACGTAACGCTACTGCCAATGTCACATTCTTCTCTTTTGAATTTTGCCCCATCGTGCCAGGGTCTTTTCCACCGTGGCCCGCATCTATGGTCACGGTACGCACCCCCACCTTGGCCTGCGCCTTAGACTCTACTGTATAGCCCAAAAACAGCACCCCTAGAAGCACTCCAAGCCACGAACAGTCATGCAGCAAGTACCAACTTTTAAGAAATAATCCTACCTTTGCCCGCATAATAGCTAAACGATTCGCAAGGCACAAAGGTATAAAATCTCGGTGATATTCAGCGTTGAACAGTAATTTCACCATTGCTAAATCTACATGGTCGCGGTGCGTTATGGAATGGAAGAAAGGACACGCTAGACGTGTTTGCCTAGCGGCATTGCTGCTCATCGCCACCTCCACGCACGCAGCCAGGCTACGCCTTGCCGACAGCACGCTGCACTCCTCCCCGCAGACCACAATAGCACAGGCCGATTCGCTGGCCGTCCCCCCTATCCCCAGCAGCGACACGCTCGTGCCTATTTCCGACACCGTCATACACCTTGAATCCATTGCGGAGAATTCAGACCTTGATGCACCGATTGCCGCCACGGCTAACGACTCCATACAGTACGCCCTGGCCAGCAATAGGATACGGCTCTACGGCAATGCCTTGGTAAAGTATAAGAACATTGAACTTCAGGCAGGGTTCATCGACTTCAACATGAAAACCAATGTCCTCTACGCTACCGGTATTGACAGCGCAGGGAAAACTGTGCAAGAACCCATATACGCCGAAGGAGAAGATCGCTACACCATGGAGAGTATGACCTACAACTTCAAAACGAAGCAGGCCCGTATTCTAGGCGTGATGACCAAGGTGGATGAGGGGTTCTTACATGGAGAGGTAATTAAGAAGCTCCCGAACGATGAAATCAACGTAGCCAATGGTAAGTTTACCACGTGCGACCTCAAGCACCCACACTTTTACATTGCGCTCTCCAAGGCGAAGGTAATTCCGCACGACAAAATCGTTACTGGCCCTGCGTGGCTCGTCATTGGCGATGTACCCACCCCCCTCGTGCTCCCCTTTGGATTTTTTCCCAACACCTCAAAACGCTCATCGGGCATCTTAATACCGCAGTACGGCGAAGAGAACGAACGGGGCTTCTTCCTCCGCAACGGCGGATTTTACTTGGGCGTGAGCGACTACTTTGATCTGTCAATCTGCGGGAGCATATACTCGAAAGGGTCATGGGACGTTCGCACGCACATTAACTACGCCTGGCGCTACCACTTCACGGGGTCGCTCGATGTAACATACTCCAATGTCAAGGTAGGGCACGAGGGTACACCCAGCGCAGTAAATTCTAACTCTTTCATGGTATACTGGAACCACGCCCAGGATCGCCGCACCATGCCCAACTCTACCTTTCAGGCTAACGTAACCTTCGGCTCTTCAGGGCATAACCGCTACAACTCGCAAACCACGCAGGAGTACCTCAACAACCAAATGAGTTCCTCCATCTCCTTCTCGCACCAATTCCCCGGCACCCCCGTAAGCCTCAGCCTCTCCATCAACCATTCGCAAAGCTCACGTGATAGTATCGTCAACCTCCGTCTTCCCCAATTCGCCCTGTCCGTGGCGCGCATCTACCCTTTCAAACGTAAGAACCCCACCGGAAAGCAGCGTTGGTATGAAAAAATCGGCATCTCCTACAATACTAACCTACAGAACGCTTTGACCATCAAGGAAACCGAGCTGTTCACACCCAAAGCACTAAAAATGATGCGTAACGGCATGCAACACCAGGCTTCCGTGTCAACCTCTTTCAACCTCCTCAAATTCATAAACATCTCGCCTTCGGTCAGCTACTCAGCCAACTGGTATCTCCAGTCGTATCGCTACCACTGGGAAGACTCAATCGCCCAGCCGGTGCGCGACACCGTCAATGGGTTCGCACGTGCGTGGCAATTCAACGCCTCGGTTGGGGCTAGCACCAAGGTGTATGGGATGTTCTCGTTTCGTGAAAACGCCTACATCAAAGCGATACGCCACGTAATAACCCCCTCGGTGTCAATATCGTATCACCCCGACTTTAGCCGCCCCTTCTTCAAAATGTACAGCGAGGTGCAGCAGAACAAGAGCGGGAAAATGCGTAAGTATTCCCACTTTGACGGCACGCTCTACGGAGGCCCCGGCATGGGGGAAGCTGGCACCATCGGTCTATCGCTCAACAACAACCTCGAGATGAAGGTACATTCCAGAAAAGACACCGCCAACGCCGAGAAAAAAATATCCCTGCTCGATGCCCTCTCCTTCAGCACGGCCTACAATTTCCTAGCCGACTCTCTCAACTGGGCCCCCCTCTCCGTTAGCGCACGTACGCGCCTTTTCAACCTTTTTGAACTCTCCTCTCAGCTCCGTTTCAACCCTTACGATTGTACCGACCAAGGGCAAATCATCAACCGATACTACTTTGAAAGAACCAAGAAGCCTTTACGCTTTGAGTCGTTCTACTTTAGCGCTTCCTTCTCAATCAGTAAAACCATCACCGGGCAGGGTAAAACCCAAGCGCCACCCCAACCACTCGGATACCTTCCCGGATTCCTTCCCTACGGTCAGGCTCTATCCTCAGACTTCCTACTCATCGACTACGGCGACTTCTCGGCCCCATGGTCGCTCTCATGCAGCTACAATTACTCCTTTAGCCGCAATGGAACAAGAACCCAAGCGGTCCAGTCTGCCTCGCTCTACGGCAGCCTTTCCCTTGGAAACAACTGGCGTTTCGGCTTCTCCACTGGGTACGACTTCAACAGCCGTCAAATCACCATGAGCTCATTGAACATCTCGAGAGACCTCCATTGCTGGCAAATGTCGGTTAACATTGTGCCTTTCGGCACGCTGCGCAGCTACTCCTTCCGCATAGGGGTGAAAGCTGGGATGCTCCAAGACCTGAAATACGACAAGAACCGTAGCTATCTCGATAACTATAGCTACTAATACGCACCTTACATGGCTGAAAACAATTATTCCGCTCAGGAATCCCCCTTTTTGTACCAAGCGGCCAACGCCCTCCTCTCAGCATGGTCCATCAACGGCTTCCGTAACGCTACGGTTTACTTCCCCTCCTCGCGCGCCAAGCTCTTTTTTACGCGGCATATCTCTACATTGCTCAAAGACCAGGGGCACAACCAACCCAGCTGGATGCCCTCATGGGGTAGCATCCCCGCTCTATTTCAGGAGATGGCTGGCATGCAAATCGTTGATCCCCTAATGATTATCCCCCACCTCCACCGTATCTTTTTATCACACTACAACAAATCGAAGCCCAACTGCACCAACGCTAACGACTCCCCCTTCGTTGCCTTGGACGACCTGAACGATTTTTACTACTGGGGCGAGGTACTCCTTCACGACTTCGCACAAATCGACCTCTACCTCTGCAACGCGCAGCAACTCTTCGCCAATATTGATGATCTAAAAAAAATAGACGATTCGTTTGACTACCTCACGGCCGAACAAAAAAAAGTCCTTCAGGAGCTGTTCGACTTTGAGGAACGAAAAAAAGACCTCAACCGCTTTTTCAGTCTTCTAAAGGAAGACAGCGACTCGCAGCAAAAAATCAAACAGCAATTCATCTCTATCTGGCAAATTCTATGGCCGGTCTATCGAGACCTACGTCAATTCATGGAGAACGAGAAAATAGGCTACTCCGCGCACGTTGCGCGGCGCGCCGTTGAACGTCTGCAGGCCGATGAAATAGATGAGGATACCCTGCAACGTCTCTTCCCCCCACGCATCGCCTTTGCAGGCTTCAATGCGCTCAACCGCTGCGAACAAATCCTATTTGACTTCATTGAAAAGCGGTATGCGCAACGGAAAGAGTCGGCTCTCTTCCTTTGGAACTACTCTGAAACCATGCTCGCCGATGAGCTTGACGAAGCGGGCCTCTTCATGCGCCGACACATGGCGCACCACCGCATTGATCCGTTCCTCTCGCCAGCAGCCCCTGCGCACCTCGGCACATGGGAACTCCACGCCGCGCCGTCAACGCTCTCCCAGGTGACTGTTCTTGCCAACGCGCTTCAAAAGCAACTAGACGAGGAGGGCCTATCAGCAACGGAGAACTCCGCCATCGTTCTGGCCGACGAGAACCTCTTGCTCCCCCTGCTGCGCACGCTCCCCGATGCCATTCGCCACTGCAACGTCACCATGGGCTACCCGCTACGAAATACACTCACCTACAGCGTGCTGAAAGAATACTTACAACTCCTCTCCACGCACGACCCCAATACCCTCTCCTACTCTAGAGCCGCACTGATTGACTTCTTCTCCCATCCCTATCTAACCATGCTCGATGGGGGGAGCGCACTCTTAACGGAAGCTTCTGAGAATCAGAACGACCGGGCAACCGCCACCCTGCTCAATGCATGGCATCTCTCCGCGCAACTCCTCCCCGCTACCGGCGTTGAGGACCCCATCACCGCTGCGCAGCTCCTCCTCTCCTCCATTGCAGATGCACTCAACGACAGCACCTCTATAAACGCTGCATCCGCAGAACCACTCCAAGAGCCATCGCTCGATGCTGACCACATCCTCTCTGCCTTCTCCATCCTCGACGCGCTCCGCGTTAGCCTCAACCGAGCAGAATACCCCCATAGAACCGATGAAGAGCGTGGCATACACCCCTGCGATGCCGCACGCACGCTCCTACTCCTACTACCCAAAATCTTTCGCGACGCAAAGGCAGACTTCTTTGGTGAACCCCTCGGCGACCTACAGATTATGGGCTTCCTAGAAACCCGCACGCTCGATTTTGACACAGTTTACATCCTCTCCGCCAACGATACGTTCCTACCCCGCGTATCAAATACCCCTTCTTTCATCCCACGCAGCCTCCAGCGTGCCTTCGGTCTCCCCACGCGCAGCGACCACGAAGCGATGTACGCCTACTACTTCGACACCATCACCATGCGGGCAAAGCGTATCGTTCTCATCTATACCCTCGGCAGTGACGACCAGGAACCCAGCCGATACATCCTCCAACGCATGTACTCCCTTGACTCCCCAAAGCTCCAAGAAAAGAAAACAGCTCTCCCTGCGCCCAACATCTTCGCCAATCTGGAAATTTCCATCGACAAAACGCCGGAAATCCAAGCCCTCCTCTCGCAGTATCTTGTTGAAAACAACTTACATACAGAGAAGATGCTCTCCCCTTCAAGCCTTAACGCCTACATCGACTGCCCCCTGAAATTCTACTACGGGCGCATCGCCCGCATCGTTCCACCCCAAACTGACCCAAAGGATAACTTTGAAGCAAACACCTTTGGCTCCTGCGTGCACGCTGCGCTCGAGAATCTATATTCTCCGCTCGTTAACAAAAAGCTGGACAAAGACATCCTAAAGCAACACGCCTCGCAGACCCTCATCCAATGCGCTGTGCGAAACGCCTTTGCCCAGTTTATCCACTACCCTCCTATCGATACCCCTTTGGATGACCTCCCGCTGCAATGGAGAATTTACCTCCGTACTACAGAGCAGTACATCAGCAACATCGTTAAAACCGACCTAAAACGACTCTCCAAAGTGGAGTCCGTTAGTGGACTGGAGCGAAAGGTCAACGGAGAATTCCCTTTCAAGGACAGCAACGGCATTGAACATCACGTACGCATCGGCGGGTATATTGACCGCCTAGACAAGCTCCTAGACGGAAAGGGGTACGAAGTGGTAGACTACAAAACGGGTGCATTCAACCGCGATTTCGCCATCTACGTGGGTGATGACAATCTCGTGGCATCAACCCGAAAAGACAACGGCTACCAGTTCCAAATCCTCCTATACGCATGGCTACTTCGCCAGGAGATGAAAGACAACACCACCTCCATCTCCGCGGGGCTTTGGTTCCCTAGATGCCGGGATGAAGCGTTCATGGTGCCAGGGCTTTACGAAGATAAAGACACACCCTTTCAAGCCAGTCACTACAAAGAAATCCTCAACGCTCTCCCAACCCTTATTGGTGAGACGTTCGCCTCTCTTTTCAATGTCAATACACCATTCACCCAGCGGGAAAACGATAGGACATGCGAACTCTGCGATTTCCGTAGGCTGTGCAACAGATGAAACGATAAAACGATTACAAATAGGGTGGTGTTGCGAAACAAAACCCGCTTCGCTCCGTTATTCATTCACAAAGGATTAAACTACAGACAAGATGAAAAAATACAAGTGCACGGTGTGCGGCTACATTTACGACCCTGCCAAGGGCGATCCAGATTCAGGCATTAAACCCGGAACAGCCTTTGAAGACATTCCTGATGATTGGGAGTGCCCCATATGCGGAGTGGGAAAGGAAGATTTTGAAGTAGTTGAGTAATAGTTACGAAACGGATTTACGCAGCCCGCAGGCATCACTACGATGCTTGCGGGCTTTTCATTACTCGCCAACACTTAATCAGACTTCGCCCAATGGCCACACCTCCAACTAGCGCAGTGCGCTTCGCCCTCCTCGATGCTATACCTAACATACGCTACGTGGTAGCCGATGCAGGACGCACCTCAAACTCTCCTTTCGGCAATCTGAGTCTCTCCCCTAACGGCATCACGCCTGACGCCATACGCAATCGCGAAACCGCCGCAAGCGTCCTCGGGACGCCCCTATCGCAGTGCATCTTCATGCACCAAGAACACACCAACCACGTGGAAAGCGTCGATGGCCAACACGCCGGCAGGGGTGCCCATAGCTATGACAATGCGCTCCAAGCCACCGATGGCATAGCTACCGCCACCCCTGGCCTCGGCCTCTTCGCCCTCGCCGCCGACTGCCAACCCATACTCCTCTACGCACCCGATGCACACGCCGTGGCAGCCATCCACTGCGGATGGCGTGGCACGCTACTCAACATGCCGCAAAATGCTGTCAGGACTATGCAGAAACGCTACGGCGCACGCCCAGAAAGTCTAATCGCTTGCCTCGCCCCTTGCATTGGTGCACACGCTTTTGAAATCCGTGAAGACGTGGCCTCCCTCTTCCGCAATTCGGGCTACAATATTCCTCTACTCCCCCACCCCGACCCCGAAAAATTCTACATCAATCTCCCGCTCGCGAATAGCAAACTGCTGCTCGGTGCAGGGCTTTGCGCCAAGCACATCGAGATATCCCCTCTCTGCACCTATAGCTCCTGGCCACGATTCTTTTCCGCCCGTCGAGGCGACAAGGGACGATTCGCAGCGGGTATAACGCTGCTTCCGCCAAACCAAATTGGATAGGGACAGAAGCGACAGCCTAAAACACATCCCTTCTAGTCGCACGCAGAGCCGTATTGTCCTTACACGTAGTATTCGTATGGAAGTCAGCTCCGCTATCATACGTCCTATCTTTACACTCTCAGCCTCAGTTCAAATAAAGAACTTACCTTTGTCAATCTTGACGTAGTGAAATTAACGATTAAACGAAGCAACAACGGGAGACACTGGCATGTACTTTACACTTCTATTTTGCGTCTTGGGCATGGCTCTTCTCGTCGCAATAGCTGTAATTCTTCTATCACGTCTTTTATCGCACGAAAGTTGGAGAAGCAGAGGGAAGGGTGCTTACGGAGAAGAAACGGTGGCCTCTCTACTACAATCTCTACCTAAGGAGTACCATATTTTCAACGATATTTACATACTCGTTGATGGGCGCTCCATTCAAATTGACCACGTCGTCATATCAGTTTATGGCATCTTTGTAATTGAAACCAAGAATTATGGTGGCTGGATCTTTGGATCAGACCGCTACGAGAAGTGGATTGAGAACTTTTACGGTCAAAAATATTACTTCTACAACCCAGTAAAGCAGAATTACACCCACTTGAAGGCACTACAAAAGGTGCTGCGGATTCCAATAGATAAGTTTGTTTCAGTTGTGGTATTCCTAGAAAGAGCTGAGCTAAAATGCAATACAAAAGGAAACGTGATTTATTCCTCCGAGCTGAACGATTTCATAAAAGGCTACAACCAAGCCATCATGACCCCATCACATGTAGACAACGCCATCAATACATTATCTAACGCACTTGTTGCTGATGAAGGGATTAAAAAGGCACACGCCAAGAATGCGCAGGAAAGAGTAAAGCGCTACGAAGACTATAGAGACACGATTTCTTCATCGTACTAGATTCCTAAACTTTCAGTACCCCCACCGCCCACTTCACCCTCCATTCCGCCGGGCCTGTATGCGTCACCGCCGAAAAATCGTACTCCCCCGCATCGCCAATTCCATTGCCCTTTCGCCCATCCCTACGCCTATCCTGCCCCACCAGCGCTGTAAAGATCCCCACCGCCGCCCCCACAGCATGCGATTCCCACGATAAGCCTCCACCCTGCGGCAGTACTCCCCAAACCATGCTCCCATAGAGGAAAATCACCAGCAAAGAAATCGCCGCCAACGACCGCTGCCCACCGATCAGGCCCGCCGTCACAATAAAAGCCGCTATGGCGTATATCACGCCGCTTGCGCCAACGTGGTAGCTCTCCCGCGCGCAAAACCACACCACCATGCCGCCCAACAGCCATCCCGCCGCAATCACCCATGTAGCCTGACTAGGATAAAAGCGGAACAGCAACGCCCCTAAAACCAAAATCGGCACCGTATTGGCCAACGCATGCGCCGCATCCGCGTGCAGCAGCGGAGCGAGTAGTATCCCGATAAAGCCTCGCACCGTGCGAGGATAAATTCCAAGCCAATAAAAACCCTCATTCTCCCCCACTCGCCCCCAAAGAAACACCATCCACAGCAACAGCACCCACAGTGCCGGAAGGAACAGCGCAATGCGCCACTTTCTCCGCTCCAACCGCTGCTCAGCCGGAGACAATCCCCCTGCAAAATCAGCCTTGTTCCGGTATAGCCTCTTCCGCACGATGTAAAAACTCCTCCGTCTCTATGCTCTTCGCTAGTGGATTCGTAATCTCGGCTATATCTTCAGATATGTTTATTAAGCTATCACCCATGCGCTCACACTGCGCGATGATGTCCATGTAAAGAATTCCAGCTTGATAGGAATACACACCCTTCTCTATCTTCGCAATATGATCTTGCTTAACGCCGTTTCGGAATCGATTTATCGCATCCTCACGCTCGTACGCTTCGGGCAAATCCACCTTGGAGATGTCACCCTCTAGATTGTCTCGCATCACCATAAACGCATCGTCAACTAGCCGAAACATTCTACTAATGCTCATGGTGATATGCTCGTTGAACCACACCCCATCGCTCCGTTTCTTGAGCAGCAAAAGATTTATATTCTGGCAATAGTCCGCCACGCTCTCCGTATCGTCAATTATTTTCAGCAACCCCTGCAGCACCGCACCGCCCTCCGGGCTAAGCTCCGTTGTATTTATCTTACTCAAGTACTCTGCAATCTCTATCTCCACACGGTCGCTTATCGTTTCATACTTATCAACCCGCTCCGAGATACGCATGAACTCCTTCTCGTCCTTCTCTTCAAACATGCTTTTAATCATGCCGAACATGCGATAGGTACGCCGCACGTAGGCTATCGTCTCCTTCTTGGCCTGCACTAACGAAAGTTCTGCAGTGGAGAGCAAGCCAATCCCAATGTGCTTTAGGCGGAACACCTCCTCATCGGAGTCGCCGCGCTGCGGAATTATCTTCGTGGTAAGCTGCATCAGCTGCGGGGCGAACCAAACCAACACGACCGTATTCAACACATTAAACGTGGTATGGAATAGCGCAATCCCTATCGGTATAGACTCTATTCCTCCAGCATCCAAGGGGCTCGGATTTCCACCCAGCGACACCACATTGCCTACAAATTTCAACAGGAAAGGAAATAGCGCCACCGCCCACACCACCCCGCACACGTTGAATAGGGTGTGGAACATTGCGGCGCGGCGAGAAGAGACGTTACCCACCATAGCTGCAATGTTAGCCGTGATTGTGGTGCCAATATTCTCCCCCAGCACCATCGCAGCCGCCATGTCAAACCCCATCCAGCCGTTAGCACACATTATCAAGGTCAGTGCCACGGTGGCAGAAGACGACTGCACTACAATCGTAATTACCGTACCTAGCAGCAGAAAAAGCAGCACCGACCATATCCCGTATGACGAAAAGCTGCCCAACCACTCCAGCACGCCAGGGTAGTTCTGCAAATCGGGTACAGAGTTCTTCAAGTACTGCAGCCCCATGAAGAGCAAGGCAAAGCCAAACACCAGCTCCCCGTAGGCCCGTCGACTAGGATGCTTGCTAAAAAGAAATGGCAGCGTTAAACCGATTATCGGAATCGCCAGTACGCTAATGTCAACCTTAAAGCCCAGCAAGGAGATAATCCATGCGGTAATCGTTGTGCCGATATTCGCACCCATAATCACCCCAGCCGCTTGCTTCAGAGTCAAAAGCCCCGCATTGACAAAGCTCACAACCATGACGCTGGTGGCCGATGACGACTGAATCGAGGCCGTAACGGCCATCCCTGTAAGTATTCCCTTGAAACGATTGTTCGTTATTGACGACAGCAAGCGGCGCATCCTATCGCCCGCCACCTTCTGCAGAGCCTCGCTTAGCATCTTCATCCCAAAAAGGAAGATACCCAGCGCTCCCAACAGCTGAAGGATTCCAGAAACTATATGCATCAGGGACTACATCTGTTTTCGCAGGGCAAAGTTAGCCAATTTCGTAGCTTTTTCACCACTACGTGCCGCTTTTGTCACCAGAAGGAAGTACACACCGCGTACGGTCATCTCGCAGATTCAACGCCTATCAGACTATAAATCAAGAAAATAGACAAAATGCCCCCATCTGTCTCCTCCAAAAAACTTATCCCGCACCCACCGCTCTTCTTCTTAATTCTTAGTAAACGGTCGCCGTATTACCCCCTATCTATCATGCAATAAAAAGTGCGGCAGATGCCTCCAAAGGTATCTGCCGCACTACAAACTGCAAGCTATTCGCTAAAACTCCATCTTCGCCCTACGTACGTAGGAATTGTAGCGCCACTGCGCATTCTCCTTCGCCGACTGGTACAGCTCGTCAGCTATCTCCGAGAAGCCCTTGCGCAACGAGGTGTAACGCACCTCGCCATCCAAGAACTCCTGGAACTTATCCCAATTCGGCTCCTTGCTATCTAGGATAAATGGATTCTTGCCTTCCTCTTCAAGAAGCGGATTGTAGCGATACAAATGCCAGTAGCCACACTCCACGGCGCGCTTCTCCTCAAGCTGCGATGCACCCATGCCGCTACGCAGCCCATGGTTGATACACGGCGCGTAGGCAATCACGAGCGAAGGACCCGGGTAGGCCTCTGCCTCCTTGATGGCCTTGAAGTATTGATTCTGGTCTGCCCCCATCGCCACCTGCGCCACATATACGTAACCGTAGGTGGCCGCCATCATGCCTAAATCCTTCTTACGAACCCGCTTTCCCGATGCCGCAAACTGCGCAACAGCCGCAGATGGGGTCGCCTTCGAGGCCTGACCGCCCGTATTGGAGTAAACCTCCGTATCTAGCACCAGCACGTTCACATTCTTGCCGGATGCCAGCACGTGGTCGAGTCCTCCGTAACCGATGTCGTACGCCCAACCATCACCGCCGAAGATCCAGAGGCTCTTGGCCGTGAAGTAGGCACGTAGGTCAAGGAGTTCTTTCGCCGCCGGCACGCCCTCCTTGGCGAGTGCAGCCGACAAACGGTCGGATAGCTCAATGGTCTTCTCGTGATCGTCGCAGCCTTCAAGCCATGCGCTAATCGCCTCCTTCGTCTCCGCCTTCAGCCCAGCCTCTTGGCTCAGCGCCTCAACCATATCTTTCACTCGATCCCTAAGCTGATCGTGACCAGTGCGTATACCCAAGCCAAACTCCGCGTTGTCCTCAAATAGGGAGTTCGCCCATGCCACGCCGCGCCCGTTGTCGCCAATGCGATAGGGAGACGAGGGCGATGAGCCGCCGTATATGGAGGAGCAACCCGTGGCGTTCGCCACAATCATGCGCTCGCCAAAGAGCTGCGTGATCGCCTTGATATAAGGCGTTTCACCGCAGCCGGCGCAAGCGCCAGAAAACTCAAACAACGGACGCACAAATTGGCTGTTCTTCACGCTCTTGGTGCGATCCATGAGCTCCTTATAACCCACCTTGTCGTTACAGTACTCAAAACCCTCCGCCTGCCGGAGCTGCGTGTGCAGAAGCTTCATCTCAAGGGCTTTACCCTTCGGGGCGGGGCAAACCTGCGCGCAGTTGCCGCAGCCCGTGCAGTCCAACACGCTCACCTGAATCCTAAAGCCCATGCCCTTCAGCGCAGCACCCGCCGCCGGAACAGTCTCCACTACAGATGGTGCACCATTCTGCTCCTCCTCAGTTAGCAGGAACGGACGGATGGCAGCGTGCGGGCAAACGTACGCGCACTGGTTGCACTGTATACAGTTTTCCTTCTGCCACTCCGGCACCATCACTGCGATGCCTCGCTTCTCCCACTGGGTTGTGCCGCTGGGCAACGTGCCATCCTCACGCCCCACGAAGGCACTCACTGGCAAATCATCGCCGAGCTGGTCATTCATAGGCGTTGCCACCCTGTTAACGAACTCAGGCGCACCCTTGACGGTGGCTGGCTTCTCGGGCACTAGGTTCGCCCAATCGGCTGGCACCACCACCTCTACCACCTCGCCGCCACGATCAACCGCTGCGAAGTTCTTCTTCACCACGTCATCCCCCTTCTTGCCAAAGCTCTTCTCCGCCGCCGTCTTCATCTCTTTTACGGCCAAGTCGTAAGGGATTACGTTTGAAATCTTAAAGAACGCCGACTGCATGATGGTATTTGTACGGGAGCCAAGCCCTACCTCGCGCGCTATTGACGTACCATCGATAATGTAGAACTTTGCCTTTTTCTGCGCCAGCGTCCGCTTAATGCTGTTGGGCAAATGTTTCTCTATCTCTTCGGGCTTCCACGAGCAGTTCAGTAGGAACACGCCGCCCTCACGAAGCCCCCTCAGTATGTCATACTTACCTAGGTACGACGGCACGTGGCACGCCACAAAGTTTGGCGTAGTCACTAGGTAGGGCGACCGAATCGGCGCATCGCCAAAACGGAGGTGCGACGTGGTTACGCCGCCCGACTTCTTGGAGTCGTAAGCAAAGTAGGCCTGGCAGTACTTATCCGTCGACTCCCCTATAATCTTGATGGAGTTCTTGTTAGCCCCCACCGTGCCATCAGAGCCTAGACCGTAGAACTTACCCTCAAATGTTCCCTTGGGCGAAAGGTTAATCTCCTCGCCTACCTCAAGCGACTGGTGCGTCACATCGTCCACAATACCGATAGTGAAGCTGTTCTTCGGCGCAGCCGCGGATAGATTGTCGTACACCGCAACGATCTGCGCCGGCGTCGTATCCTTGGAACTCAAACCGTAGCGTCCGCCTACAATCAGCGGCGCATTCTCACGATTATAGTAGCAGCTACGTACGTCAAGGTACAACGGCTCGCCAATTGACCCGCTCTCCTTGGTGCGGTCAAGCACCGCGATACGTTTTGCCGTTTTAGGCATCGCCTTTAGGAAATGCTCAATGGAGAACGGACGGTAGAGACGTACAATCAGCAAGCCCACCTTGCGGCCCTTCGCCTGCAGGTAGTCCACCACCTCGCGCGCCGTGTCCGCCACGCTGCCCATCACCACGATGACATCGGTGGCATCGGGCGCACCGTAATAATCAAAGAGATGGTAGCTACGGCCAGTAATCTTTGCCATGGCATCCATGTACTCCTGCACGATGGCGGGTATCGCCTCGTAGAAGGGATTGCCTGCCTCACGATTCTGGAAGAAAATATCAGGATTCTGTGCCGTACCACGCGTCACGGGATGCTCGCTTGAAAGCGCGCGGTTGCGGAACGCCTGCAGCGCATCCCTGTCAATGAGCCCTGCGAGCGCCGTCTCATCGATTACCTCTATCTTCTGCAGCTCGTGCGATGTGCGAAATCCATCAAAGAAATGCAGGAACGGCACGCGCCCCTTGATGGCTGCCAAATGCGCTACCGCAGCGAGATCCATCACCTCCTGCACGCTGCCCGTGGCGAGCTCCGCAAAGCCTGTGCCGCGCACCGCCATCACATCGCTATGATCACCAAAAATGGAGAGCGCATGCGTCGCCACCGTACGGGCCGCCACGTGGAACACGCCCGGCAGAAACTCACCCGCTATCTTATACATGTTCGGCAGCATCAGCAGCAAACCCTGCGATGCGGTGTAGGTGCTTGAAAGCGCACCGCTCTGCAAGGAGCCATGCACCGCCCCCGCAGCACCAGCCTCACTCTGCATTTCCACCACTTTTACCTTCTCCCCGAAAAGGTTCTTGCGTCCGTTGGCCGCCCACTCGTCAATGTGCTCTGCCATGGGAGACGACGGCGTAATCGGGTAAATCGCCGACACCTCGCTGAACAGATAGGCCACATGCGCCGCCGCGTAGTTGCCGTCGCACGTAACGTACTTCTTTTCTTTGCCCATAGTTACCGTATAATTTTACACTTCCTCATTGCCCATAGCGACCCGCCCAACGAAATCACCCCTACACGCTATAGAAAGCACCGCAAAAGTACCATTTTAAGCTATAGGAATAGCATTTGCCGTTCAATTTATAGACTGACTAAATAGGGAAGCCATCGGGGATAGGAGGGAAGAGAGCCTTGCGCTTAGTAGCGTTCCTATGCAAGCGAATGCTTCCGCAGCGCAACCCTTGACCCTAGAACCTATCAAACGATTAGCGGCCGCGCACGTGCCGGAGTTCAAAAGCAATTGCAATTGGAAAGTGCAAAAATAGTCGTACCTTTGCGCCGCTTTGGGGTTACGCCGAAGGGAGAGATGCCAGAGCGGTCGAATGGGGCGGTCTCGAAAACCGTTGTGCCTTTTAGGCACCCAGGGTTCGAATCCCTGTCTCTCCGCAATAAACGCTGAAAATCAGCAAATTGCAAAACAAACACCCAGTTTTACACCCAAGAATGTAAATCTGGGTGTTTTTGTATTATTTAAGATTTATCCTTCTATTGTTTCTTTATGGAAAGGAGCACAAGGAAGTGATTGGTGTATTTCCTCATGCTCCTTGGCTGTAACTCTACCGGTTGTTTTTTTAAAGAGTAGATTCTGAAAAATCTAATTTATATACAACTTCTCCAAGACTGTTTTCACTGAAAATCCCAGTACAGATAAGTTCAGGGAAATCTTTAGTCCAAAAAGTTATAACAATTTCAGATTGAGTTGAAAACGTTATTTTTGTTTTTAACTTATCAGCTTGCTCCTCACAAATTGATTTTAATTTTTCAAAGCTATCAGTTGTTTTTCCACATTGAATAGCTAATTCTTGTTGATCTAATGCCGACATATAAGTATTATTTAGGTTGTTATAAATCTTCTCCATTAGCTCTGTTGTACTCATTATCATAGAACATGGTAATATAGTATTTCCCATAGAACTCAGAAATCATAAACCATACAGGTTTCTTTGACATCAAATCCATAGCATATGATAAGCTCATTTTTGTTATGTCTGTTTTAACGTCATCTGTGGGATTTTCTAATTCTTTTTCAGAATATTTTTGGAGAATAATTTCTTTTATGTCATTAGCGATAGCTAAAGAATCTGTAATTACAGGGTTTTGGTAAAAGATTGCTTCATATCTTTTACTGTTTACCCTCATTTCATAGGATATATCTTCGTCTTCTGGAATTGTGTAATCATCAAGGCTTATATATTTAGAATTGTTCTTAAACTGTTGGCACAATTTATTAAATCTAATTTTAATGTCAGTTTCATCCCTTTGATGTGCATCGCATAGGATAATACGACATACTTTATTGTTATTTGTTGCTACATGCACATTTACCTGTGTACCATTAAATTCTCCTTCTAAAATGTCTTTATCAGTTGTAGAGCTTACGAATCCTTTTTCTTTAAGTTTTTTGATCATTTCAGGCTTGAATCCATCTATAGGAATTCCCATAAATTTGGTGACATCTTTCTGGGCAAATGTAGAAATTGTAATTATCAATAGGACGATAAGAAGAATTATTTTTTTCATAGCATCTTCATTATGCCTTCAGTTACCACAAGGCTTTGTTAAAACCACGAAGCTTGGAACTGTATGCCACACTCTTACTTGAAGGTCGTAGGAAACCCTAAATACAGATGTAACAACTGCAGCCCACGCTATAGCGTGAGAACCACTATGCTATCCTTGTATTCAGATTGAAAAATTCCTACGTTTTCAAGTACAAGATAAGCATAACGCTTCTTCTAAATTCTAATATGTCTGGACAGAGTTTCCTCCATCCGCTTGCAAAGATACGCAATTTTATTGAAATCCAATCAAATACTATCAGATTACATCCTGAATCCTCTGGATTTTTGTTCACTCTGCACAGAGTTACGCAGATGCTGCTGTAACTTCTCCCATTGTTCCTTGAACCATTCGCTGATTGGCTGTCGGTTTATGATTAGCATCAACTTGTTCTCATCAATCGGACTTCGTTCAATTTTGAAAGTAGCATTTTTTGTTTCAAATCTCCGTCTATACTCTTCGGAATAGATTTTTCCGCTACATTTGATTGTTTCCCTTTTGTATAAAAGAGAATCAACTATCCCCTTGGAAAAGCCAATGACATAGCATAGCTTTTCCATTCTCGAGACCCCTGCAAAAGCACTGAGTAGGTTTTTCGCCGCCGTGGGTGGGCAACTTTTATCCAAACTAGCCGGTTTCCATGCGCCAGCGCATGGAAACCGGCTAGAATTTGCCCTCCAGCCGCACCCCCTGCGGAGCGTTTAGCCCCGCGCTTCACGCTTTTCTCTCGTTTTTTTAGGCGTTGGCCACAATGAGCCCTGGGGCGCGGTACAGGTTGTGGGCGATGGCCTCCAGGACGTGCTGCGCATACGTTTTGGCCAGCCCCACGTACCGCGCCGTGCCCCCGTGAAACCATCGGCGCATGGCGCCAAACGTGCGCTCGATCCGGCACCTCGTCCGGCTAATCCCCGCGTTGAGCTGCTGCTCGCGCGCCGAGAGCCCCTTCCCGCGGGCCGCCCGACGCATGATGCGGTCCTTGCACCCCATGCGCCGAACCGCCGCCCGATTCTCCGCCGAGGCGTAGCCCTTGTCGGCGTAGATGGGGATGCCCCGGGGCAGGCCGGCCCGGCGCAGGGGACCCTCGAAGTGCCGGGTGTCGCTCTCGTTGGCCGCGGTGGTCTCCTCGGCGAGGATCATCCCGTTGGGGTCGGTCACCGTGTGCCGCTTGTAGCCGAAGCGGAGCTGCCCGGCCTTCCGGATCCAGCGCGCCTCCCCGTCCACGTTCGGCCTGGGCACCTCCCGGAGCATGGCCGCCGCCACGGCCGCGCCGCCCTCCTCCTCCCGCCGGTCGACCACCGCCTCGTACTCCTTGCGGCCGCGGGGACGGCGCGGGCTGTCGGGCGCGGGCTCCGTGAGGCTCAGCCCTACGAAGCGGCTGAAGGAGATGCGGTCGTTCACCATCTCCTCCACCCCCTCATTGCTCAGGCCGTACCAAACGCGCAGCAGCTCAATCTTGAAAAGCATGAGGCCATCGTAGCTCGGGCGGCCCGTCGGGGCGCTACCCTTAATGTACACGGTCTCAATGACGGCCCGCACCGGTGCCCAGTCTATGACCCTATCAATCTGCGCAACCTTGGTCAGCTTGGTCCCCCGCACCTCAGATAAGATGTCGAAGAGGGATGTGGTACTCATTGGCTTTTTCATGGTGTAAAGTTACTGAATAAAAGCAACTTAGACAACACATCCTAAAAATAGTTTTGCAACGGTCTCAGTTCGGCTCAATGTCTCATAGATTGCTTTCTTATCTTCCTTTGATAAATTATTTGAGTTAAATCAACCTTCAAAGGGGTCATTTAATTCTTTATATTTTGCACCATAAAGATAACTATGAGCTAAATAGTCAAGGAAGCGCTCTACCTTGTCTAACGACATAAATTTATAATACTCTTGCTCGTCCATAATTGTACTTGTCTATGAAATCAACACATTTATAATTAAATGTCTTGATGCCTAGCATAGGATTTATTGACGCAACTTAGACAATTCTTCCTCAACTTCCTCCACCGTAGGCAAAGCAGATTTTAGATTGTCGGGGATTGCCTTTGAGAGTTGATAATCACTCACACCGATGGGCTGGTCATAGCCAGAAAGAGCATATTGCGCTACCACCTTATCACCTCCGTTGCAGAGGAGCAAGCCTATGGTCTTACTGTCGTGCTCGCCACGTAGGGTATCATCTACTACATTGATGTAGAAGTTCAATTGTCCCATGTATTCGGGCTTAAAGGATGTGGCTTTAAGTTCAACAACAACGTATGCATGCAGCTGGATGTTATAAAGTATGAGGTCGGCATAGAAATCAGATTCGCCTACTTCAAAATGCTTCTGCTGTGCTACAAATGCAAAACCACTACCCATTTCCAAAAGGTATTTGATTATATGCGAAACTAATTGCTGCTCAACGTCTCGTTCTGCCATTTTATCTGTCTGTCCCATAACATCAAAGATATATGGGTCTTTCATCAGATAATTGGCAAGGTCGCTTTGCGGTTTTGGCAATCGTGCTGAGAAGTTGCTCACTTTCTTTGTCGTAATCTGTCGAGCGAAAAGATCGGTCTCAATCTGCATTTGCAGAACATTGCTACTCCAGCCGTTGGCAACCGCTTGCGTGATATACCAATAGCGCTCACCCAAAGGCATCTTGCTATTAAGCAGAATTACATGGCTCGCCCAATTTGTGCGAACTACGGCAGACTGCTTAAAAATTTCTTCTATCTGATTGATGCCGTGCTGATAGATGACAGACAGTGCTTCAGAAATCTCTCCTAATTGTGCAAGAGGCTCTTGCGTATTTATATTTCCTTGATTATCTATGGTTTGAATTTGCGCAAGAGGCTCTTGCGTAAATTGATTGAGTTCACTTGTTAGTTGTAATACATTAACAACCGAAGGACTATCAAGCTGTTTTTCAACCTTACCCATTTCTAATAGGACCTCCACAGGATAGGCTTTGGCGAATTGGCACATATAGATAAGGTTACGAGTGGAATAGCCTCTCTTATCAGGATATTTAGAACGTATCTCCCTGGAAAGATTATCTATGACTTTGCTGCCCCAACCTTCTTTCTTTTGGAGGTAGAGAATAAAATGCCCTACTTTCCAATAGTGGAAAAGTAGATCTGCATTTGCAGAGGCCATTAAACGTACTTGCGTATGCTCAAGGTCAGAACCAATAGCTCGTACAACAAGAGATAAATCTTGCTTCTCTGCTTTATTTATTCCCTGACTCATGTCACCCAAGTATTGTATTCAGTAGATACGCACTGCAACCCGCATATGTTTCAAGCAAGGTATGTTAATAACTCTTCACAGCTGCAAACTTCTCGTTAGTAGCAACAGTCCAATCTTTCTGTTGTCCACAATCTCTCACAAACTCATCGAATACCTTGTAGAAAGCGTTAGTCGTTGATTACTTCGGTTTGACTTCTCCTCTACAGGTTTTTGCAGGGGTCTCGCGTTCTATTGCCCCACGGGCAGTCTTGCAGACTATCTTGCCATATCTCGTTACAGCGTTGAATTAAACACATCCTTCGCGGCGCCTTTGCGCATCGCGTCTGCGGGCAACGGCTTCCCGAAATGCCACGATAGCAGCAATCGAACCCCCATGTTGTAATACTCCTGGCGCATCTCGTACGAGAAACCAGCCCCCTGTACATGCTGCTCCACCCGCATGGGGTAGGTAAAGAGGTTATCCCCAGACAGCGCCACACGTAGCTTGTCGTCAAGGAACGAACGGTACAACGCCAGATTGCTGTACCAGTACAATGAACGACTCCCCTGCAAATCGATCCGAGGACTCACGTACGAGCCGAAAAGCGCAAGCTGCCAATGGGTGAGGAATCTGTAGGTGGCATTGAACGAACAGGTCCACTCTCCTCCAAACCGCTGCACCTCACCGTATTGCAGCGCAACGTAATGCCCGCCGCCCCCAATGTTGAAACTCATATCCCCCTGCAAAAAGCTTAGGGTTAGCCACATCTCTCCCCCTGCCCGCGTTTGGCTATCGCCATTGACAAACGTTGAGCGTATAACCCCATCAAGGTAGGCGTACCGCATTACGGTACCTCGCCCCTGCTCGTAGTACGCGCCGAGGCGAATGTACTGCGAACCAATAAAGTGCGAGTACGTGGCCTCCGCCCGATGGCGCAGCCCATTGGTAAGCCCCGCATTCCCCGACTGCACGTAGGGCAGCGATGAGTAGCTCATGGCGGGGGTTAGCTGCGCGTAGCTTGGGCGGGAGCTCCGCCGGCTATACTGCACCGTCAACGTGCTCCGGAATGAGAACTTAAGGGATGCCGAGACATCAAAAAGCCCATTGTGAAACTCCCGCACCCCCGCTTGCGATAGCATGTAGTACTCGTACCTCCCCCCGGCGCGCAGCGATAGCTTGCGCCATGGGGAGTACTCCACCCCGGCGTACGCGTGCGCGAGTCCATTCTGCGCCGCCTCGCCAGCCATCCGCGCTGCCGTGTACCAGCTATGGGTATACCCTCCCCCCGCCTCCAGCGTGAGCTGACGCAGCGCGCGCCAGCTCACATCCGTACTCACCGCAACGCCCCGCGCCGACATTGCACTCTTAAGCTCCACCGTATCCGTTGCATAGACATTTTCCACCGGCATGCACACCCCATAGGAGGAGAAATCCACCGTGAGATTCCGCACCCCTGAATAGGTGTACCTTCCCCCACCGAGGTAGGATGTATTGGCCTCCAGCGCTCTGGAACGCTGCCCCACTAGCCCCATTGAAGTTTCTCCCTGCATTTTTCGCTCCAGCCTGCTGTGGTAGACCCACACCCCTACGCTCGCCTGGTGCGCATCGTTCGCGTAGTTCGTTGTAACCCCTCCGCTAAAGTAGCCGCCCAGGCTGCGCCCTTCCTCAGCCTGCGACATGGTAATCCTATCATAAAGGTGCGCCGATTGGTACTGCCGTAGCCTATTGTAGCCAATCAGATTGCCCGTCGTGGCCGTCACGGACCATCCCTTGCCCAGCGGCTGGGTCACCACCCCCATCAGATTGCTCCCCGCCGAGCCGACCCCGACGTTGAGCATGCCCGCCGTGCGCACCTCAACCTTTCGCTTGGTCACTAGGTTAATCACCCCATCCACGCCCGACGTGGCGTAGCGTGCGCTCGGCACGGTCTGCACCTCCACCCGCTCCAAATCGGCGGGGTTTACCATCGCCAACACCTGCGCATTCGGCACCCCCACCAACTCCTTCCCGTTTAGCAGCACCTTCACGTTACTTCCACCCCGAAGGAGCGGCGTGCCATCCGCCGTCACCGATACCATCGGCACTCGCCGCAGCACCTCCTCCGTGGTGCCGAGCGTCTGCGCCAACGCATCGTCCTGCACCCTGTAGCTCACCGTGCGCCCATCATCACGCACCGCCGTGCTGTTGGCACTTACCCGCACCGCCTCTATCGCCACAGGCAGCCTATCAGCATCGGAAAAAACGATACTCCTTGCACTATCTACTGCCTCCGTCCACGCCTTCCGATACAGCACCCCATCGGGGCGGAGCAGATCTATACGCTGCACCCTCGCACCGCTGCTCGCTGTTCTGAATTGAACCCACCCTGCGCTGTCGCACGCATACTCCCCCAGCACGGCTCCCAGCGAGTCAACCAGCGCAACGCGACACACAGCGCAGGGAAGGGTTGCCACGTACACGCGGCGTGATGTTTGTCCCCTCGTGCTAGATATAGGAATTACAAGTACAGCAAATGCAAACAGCAGCCCCCTACTCAGGCTTCGCAAACACCTTCTCATCGATCGGGCCGTTCACCTTCACCGACTGAAGCGTCCCCTCCATCGTGCCCATGGCGTTGCGAATCTCCGTTACGGATGGGAACATAGCCCCGCTATGCTCCTCGTAGAACGAATAGCGCATCGTGCCGCCCTGCACCTCCGCCATCACCAGCAAATAATCTTTCTTCGAGAGGTAGACGTTCGACACGCCGCCCAGTTTAAAGGTCACCTCCACCTGGTAGCACGCCGTGTTGTCCACCTTCTTCTCGCCCACCAGCCTGAGTGCCTTCACTGCCGAAGCCTCTCCGTGTGCCATGTAGTCATGAATCGGGCCAAAGGGATCGCTATTCACTAGCAGCATGTTCATCTGCGCCTGCGGCAGTGCCAGCGGCTTGGGGGACTGCATCGTGTTCACCATCCAGCCCTCCCCATTGCGCACGCACACCGTAGTAGAACCACCCGGGAACTCCGTCTTCTGGCAAAACGTTTTGCCCGCCTCTACGTAGTTTAGCTGACGCATGCTCATCCCCCCGCCCTTAACCTCCAGCTCAAGCGCCACGCTGCGAACGGTATCCGTTGCGCCAAGCGCCTTCATGTGCGCTGCGCACACCTCCTCCAAACTCTGCGCATGCAGCCCCGCGCAGCCCGCAGCCAAAAGCACAAGAATAGTAATAACTGTTCTTTTCATAAACGTCTCTCCTATTAATGAATCCTCCAAACTCCTACAGCATACAAAAAAGCACTCTAAACCCCTGCGTTGCCTACATTCTAAACGGTCCTACTTCTTCTCAGCCCTTTTGAGGCCCGAACGTGCTACCCCTCCCTCTACAACTCCCCAGCGTGCCAAAATACCGCAGCACCCTGTTCCGCCCTCTACCGGCTGCGTAGTAGCGTCGGAAGCCCCAATGTTCCCCGCCGCGTACGTTTCAACCGCTGCAACCTCCATCGGCTCTCCCGCACTGGAACTAGCGATGCAACCAACATTCCGTTATAGCTCCCCCTATCATGCCACGCTCCCGCAAAGTAAAAAAGAACTTTCCAACCAACCAAATCAAACTTTATATTTTCAACTAAAAAACGCACAGCCTTCTCGCTCCCACCCTACCCCCCCATTGCTCCTTGAAAAAAATGGGGAGCGATGCTGCGACCCCATCTCCTTTGCATCGCTAAACGTTTGGGTACCACTAGCCCTATCCATCTCCGTCCACCCCCTACAGAACTAGCTACGTTCCAAGCCAAGCGCAATTGTAGCTACTTCCTCGCCCTCTCATCCATCGGTTAAAACGCTACATGAATACAAAAGCGCAGCACGCATTCCCCTCTTGGAAAATACGTGCTGCGCTATCTATGGTGCCCAGGACAAGATTTGAACTTGCACGCCCTGTAACAGGCACCAGCCCCTCAAGCTGGCGTGTCTACCAATTCCACCACCTGGGCAAATAAAGAACTCCCCATCGCCTCTCGTGCCCAGAACAGGAATCGAACCTGCACAACATTGCTGTTACTAGTCCCTGAAACTAGCGCGTCTACCAGTTCCGCCACCTGGGCTTCACGAGATT
>ERZ1673752.815-NODE-815-length-49566-cov-19.310759_pt1 | contig 49566 bp, 34 predicted proteins | sample MGYA00580195_ERZ1673752 | MGnify/ENA primary metagenome ERZ1673752 (study PRJEB41218, sample SAMN15661744) | gut metagenome | host: Homo sapiens | place: Canada: London | collected 2015-08-20/2019-03-30 | study: EMG produced TPA metagenomics assembly of...
TGCAATGCAATGCGGGAGAGTAGGTAGCCGCCTTTTTCAACGAAGCCCTCAGGATTTTATGTCCTGAGGGCTTTTTTTATTATGTTCGACATGTTTTGACGGTCGGTTAACTTCTTTTTTCATTTTCTGCCAGATACGCTGTGAAATCGTCAAAAGAGTTAAAGCTTGTTGAGACGATGTCTGTTTTTAGACCGATTAAACTCGCTTGTTTGGCTGTATAGGGGCCTAAATAGCATAATGTAAGCTCGCCCAGGAGGTAGTGAGCATCTTTTCCATAAACCTCTTTCAGGCCATCGCTGAACGCGACAACTTCGCTGCCACTTGTAAAGGCTATGCCGGTCAAATCTTTATTCTTAATCAATTCATATGCTTTTTTGCGCAGGCGCAGTTCCGTCGGCATGTTAAGGTATGCGCCAAATCGTTTGATTTTTGTGCCAAGACGCTCAAGTTCGTCCAAGAAATCCGGTACTGTCCGAGGTTCCTCCATTCCCTTGAACGCCGGCCCCACCACTGCCATGCGCTTGCCTCGCGCCATATCTCGCCGCTCCAACTCTTTGGCTATGCCCATAGGGCTGGGCTCCGTCGACACAAAAGGTGGCTCAACTCCCATCAACTCGCGCATGTAGTCATTGTCTTTGCCAATGGCAAGGAAACGCGCGCTTCCCAGTTCCTTGCGATTGTGCCAATGAAAGTGCATACTTTCGATGGCTTTCCTGCTGAGCAGAATGACAAAATCATATTTGTCAAGGTTGTCGCACAATTCACGCATTTGCTCACTGGTGTTGTCAAATGTAGACTCCACCATCGGTATATGCAATACGTCTACCCTGTCCTTGTACCTCTCAAAGGCCTTTAGAAGCCTCTGGCTGTAATGCATGGGAGCTGTGATTAATAACTTTCTGTTCATTTCGTCAAAGGATTACATTTTATATATTTTTTTTCGAATTTATAAAGAAATAGATGACGTATAACAAGGAGATGGTGGCAATGCCCGCCTCCATGCAGAACAGGCCGCTATAACCAGCAAGGTCAGCTATCTTTCCGCTACCGATAGCCATGAGCAACCCACTGGTATGTGTGATGACAATCTGTATGGTGAAGTCGGTCCCTTCCGCGCCCTTCCGCACGATGTACATCGAAGAGGTGTACACCACCACCGTACCCATGCCATAGCAAATCCAGAGAAACACGATGCCAACCACCAACTCCGTCTTGGAGGGGATACCCATCGACATGAACGCGAAATAAATGGTTGCTAACAGTATGCACGCCGCAAAAGCTATTTTCGCCTTTTCCGTTCCCCATCGCCTTATCAGCATGCTGGCTGGGTAGCTCACGAGCATGGCCGCCGATATGCCAATGATGCCATTGAGCACGCCGATTTCTTTCATATCGTAACCAAGGTCCACCATGTAGGGCCTTGTCACGGATAGCAGGCCCATGATGCTGGCATAATAAAGCAGCAAGAAACCTATCTGTGGATATACCTCCTTGCGGCCGAAAAACCATATAAAATCATTCCATTTGGCTTTGTGCGACGGCTCTTTTTCTTGCACAAGCCTCATCTTCTTGTTCATCAATAGTGGTATGAGCGCCAAGAGCACAAACACGCTCAAGCATTGTGTCACAACGTTCCAGCCGTAGTGGTGCATCACTATTAGCAGTATGCCACTTCCCAACAAGCTCCCGCCGAAGCTGCCCATCGACTGCATGCCGTTCACGAAGCTTTTCTGTTCTTTGCGTGTGGATAGTATGGCCAGCGCGTCTGTCGCTATATCCTGCGTGGCCGAGGCGACGAGCGACAGAAAAACCAAGATTATGATTAATTGGATATTGGTCTCCAAATTCAGCAGTCCCGCCCCGAGGATGAGCGCGGCGTAGACCACTTCGGACGATATTATCCAGCGTTTGTAGTCTTTCACTGTCATGCACTTGCGATCGACGAGGGGCGACCACAGGAATTTCAGAATCCAAGGCACCTTGATTAATTGCAGCAAACTGATGGTGGTGAGTGAAAACGCCTGCTCGCGCATCAGTACTTGCAGTGCCGTTGAGAAGAAACTCATTGGCACGGCTTGCGCTATGTATAGGCTAAAAAAAGTCCCTAAGAGCAGTCGGTTTTTGTTGTTTTCTGATTTCATCTATTGTCAATGGTATTTGTTTTTGTCTCGTGCGTTTGGCCGTAGCTTTGCTGCGTGGCCTGTCCTACGCGAACAGCTCCCGCAGTTCTTTGTTGCTCAACTTGCCAATCCAGCTTTCTCCCACCGCCACTGTCATGTCGGCAAGGGCTCGTTTCTCGTTTATCATGTCGTTAATGCGCTCTTCGAACGTGTCGCGCGTGATGAGCCGATGCACCATCACGTTCTGCTTTTGCCCTATGCGGTACGCCCTGTCAGTGGCTTGTGCCTCCACTGCCGGATTCCACCACAAGTCATAATGTATGACATGCGTGGCCGCCGTGAGGTTCAGGCCGGTGCCCGCCGCCTTGAGCGACAGAATTAATATGCGGTTCGATCGGTCGCCCTGAAACCTGTCCACCATTCCCTTGCGTTGCTTGATGGAGCATCCGCCGTGCAGAAACATTGGCATGGCGCCTGTTGTTTCGGCTATAAAATGCCGCAACATGTCGCCCATTTCAGTGTATTGCGTGAAGATGAGAGCTTTCTCGCCGCTGTCATAAATAGACGAGACGATGTCTAACAGCATCTCTGTTTTGCCGGACAGCGATGGGTCCATCACTCCGTTTTTGAGGTATTGCGTAGGGTGGTTGCATATCTGTTTCAACGCCAGCACCATTTGCAGCACCAATCCTTGTCGCTTGAACAGCGCCCCCTTGTCGTTTTCGTCCACTCCCTCTATTACCTTCATGCTTTCCTCCAGCACTTGTGTGTAGAGTGCGGCTTGCCTCGGTGTAAGCATGGCGTATTCGTCTTGTTGTATTTTCTCGGGCAGGTCGTTAATGATGCGCTTGTCCGTTTTGAGTCTTCTCATCATCATCGGTGCCGTTATTTTCTTGAAACGCTCCGCGCAAGCCTTGTCGCCTGATTGTTGTATCGGTTTGGCGAACTCCTCGTTGAAAGCCTTGAGCGACCCCAAGTAGCCCTTGTTGGCAAAGTCCATGACGCTCCAATATTCGGAGAGCCGGTTTTCCACGGGCGTTCCGCTCATGGCTATGCGTATATCCGCCTTGATGGCTTTCACGGCTTTGCTTTGCGAGGTCGCGCTGTTTTTGATGTTTTGAGCCTCGTCGATAACGATAGCGGCCCATTTCATTTTCTTGATTTTCTCCACGTCCGAGCGCAGCGTGCCGTAAGAGGTGAGCATGACGTGATGGTCAAAGTGGGTTGTTTTTCTTCCTGCCCCATGGTACAAGAACACTGTCATCATGGGCGCAAACCTTTCCAATTCGGCCTCCCAGTTGGCCAGCAGCCCAGTAGGCGCCACCACCAACGCTCGTTTTTGCGCCAGCAACCCCTCGTTGGCCAGCTTTTGCAACAGCATAATCACTTGCAGCGTCTTGCCAAGTCCCATGTCGTCGGCCAGTACGCTGCCAAAGCCCAAACGCATGTTTTGGTACATCCACTCGTATCCTCGTATCTGGTAAGGGCGCGGCGTGGCCCGTATCTCCTTGGGCACGCCAATCTCTTGTTGTGTTGTCCACCGCTTGAGCAGTTCACGCACCTCTGGCGACAGGTTTACGTGTGCCGTCTTGTATTCACCCGAAAGCGCCGCTTGGAGCATGCGCGCTGGTGTCATCTCGTTGCGCGCCGCCATGGCTTTCTCTATTCGTTTGAGGTCGTCGGCGGATACATAGACATATTGTTGCTTGAAACGTATGAGTTGCCCTGCCTTTCCAACCATTCGCTCAAACTCGTTGGGCGACACGAGCTCGTCTCCTATGGCCACTTTCCAGTCAAATTGTAGCAACTGGTCCAAGCGCAGAAACGTTTTGCCATCGTTTGGCTTGGTAGACAATGCGATTGATGGCAGTGGGCGAATCAAATTCTGGAGTGATTTTGGCAGCGCCACTTGTATGTTGAGCAGCCGCAGTGCTGGCGCCGTGTCCATCAAAAATCTGATCATGCCATCGCCGTTCATCGCTATAGGCTTGCTCGCTTCGCGCGCGAGATAATCGTCAAGAACCGGCAACATGCCCGCCAGGGATGACAGCTCTTTCAGGATGGCGTACCGCGTCGTTTTATACGCCTCGTCCGAGAACACAGACCGAAGGGAGATGGGATCGCCGTATTTCTGTTTGTCCACGACATACACATCAAGCAAGAATCGGTCGCTGTCCACGCCGTCCTCGCGCAGTGTCAGCAGGGGCGTGTGGTGCGATTGTGGCGCGCGCAGATGGTCGGCCCAGCTCTTGATAGAAATGGGGACGGCTTGCTCGCCCATGCCATCGTAATGGTATAACCCACCCTTGTAGAACATGTCGTGCACCTTGCTTATCTTCGAGAATGGTTTGGCCGTCGCTCGCGCGATGGCCGTCAAGAAGATCGCGGTGGCAAACCATGCCGGGTGTCGTGGCGTGCCGGGAGCCGTGACGCCACCCACGCGTATATCGCCCTTGGCAAACAGCGTGTCGGTCTGTCGCAATATTTCCGCCGTTTGGGCGTCGCCCATAAATGGTGCCCACGTTATATCATAGCCTTTTTGGGGGGCTGCGCAAATTATGGGTACCACGTTGCCTTTGGCGGCGAGGTGGAGTGCCAGCGTGAAACAGGTGTGAAAAGCGTATGTGGCGTTGGAACTGTTGCGAACTTCTGCCGTTGGCAGTGCCTCAAGCTGTCGCATCAGGTCGGGCACGGAGCGTGATGTAGTCTGTTTTCCGAATTTTATGCTTGGCTCGTGTCGTTTGTTCACGACAAGGCTTGGGTCGGCAGCGTTTATGGATTCCGGTTTGTTGATTGTCAGCTCAAAACAGTCGGCTACGCTTTCTTTACCCTGAAGCATGGCCTTGGCAACCTTGGCCGCTCGGCAGGCGTTTTCTGAGTAGAGCGCCATAAAGTCGCCCTCACTCCAAAAAGGCGGCTCGATGGGCAGCAGTTTTCGCATAGTGTCTCCCAAGGGCACGATAGTGGAGAAATCAAATTGGGGCAGCGTGGCAGGGGCGTCCTTGCCCTTGACGCTGGATGGCTTGTCTATCTCCATGGCCTCGCTCCACTCGGGCACCTCCACCTTGCTGTCTTGCAGGGCCTTGATGCCGCGTCGTTCCAATTCGGCGAGGATGTCTACCCCGTGCAACTCGAAGATAAGGAATGGGTTGTTGTCTATCTCCTTGCCCACCATGTAGATCACTGCGGCGATGTGCTTGCATGGTACTGCCCAGTCAGGGCAGTTGCAATCCATGCCAAGGTCGCGCCATGACGTCGGAAAGACTTTTATGTTTTTGGATTTGGCTATGTCTGACACGGCTGGCGACAACCTGTGGCATAGCAGCTCAGACACGATGGCTGGGTGTTCTAATATGCCGTCTATAAGAGCCTCTTTTTCTTTGTCCGTGAAGGCTTTTACCTTGACCGCCACTCTGTATGGGGTGGGGCGGCTGCCGTCCACCTTGGCGCTTATCGCACCATGATGAATGCTCACGCTCCGCACGTAGCCGTTGCGGGCGTATCTTGCGCCACGTGGTATGCGGTTTTCATAGTCTATATGCTGTAGCGATTGTAGCCATTCGCTTCCCCACCATGTTTTTCCAAAATTTTTTGCCATCGTTGCTATGGTAATAATTTTATATGGTTTCTCTGCTTGTCAGTGCCTTGCGTTGTTCCATGAGTGGAGGCGAGATCTTGGCGGGCGCCTGCCCCGTTCCTCCAGCGAGCCGCCACAAGCTCGCCAAGAAACGGTGGCCATGTATGCCTATGGATGACGACGGTTTTCTTGTCTTTTGTGACAGGTCCATGACAGCATGCGACAAAGGTACGATTTTTAACCCGCAAACCGCGACTGTAGACTTATAAAATATCTGCTTGCCACGTTCGTTTTTTATGGTTTAGTACAGGGTGTGTAAAATATTTTATCACAAAAACGACGTGGCTCGGGTCGTTGTTTTAGAAGTTAAAAAGGCTTTTGTCTGCCGATCTTTTTCGTAAGACAGTGCTTGTTTTTCGTTGTCGTTTGGCCATTGATACCTAAAGCTGTGGCGTTTAGGCCTTTTTTATGCCGTGATTGAGACTTAATCGTGGTGCCAATAGAACCTAAAGGCATCCCCTTTAAGGCCTAAAGGCAAGGCGAGTTTGAAAACTGATTTGAAGAAATGTTTCTTTTATCACTGTAAAGTGTTGTTTTTCTGTTATATGCGGAAAACTCAAATGCTTGGCGTATTTGCCATCAAGAAGTAAATTGCACGGAAATACGCGAAGCATGAAAGGGCTTTTGTCAATTTTTTTTAGTTTCTTCTATCTGACTGCTTGCTAAATATCAATTGTAATTCCGCGCTTGATGCTTGACCGCTAATCCTAATTAGCAGTGCAAAACAAAATAGGGCTAGAAGATGCGAAAAAAACAGAAATATTCAATATTGTTCCTTAATTTTACACTGACTTTTTTCTTTATATGTAAAAACGTGAAGCGTCTATCATAAATTTTGATTTTTTATTTTAAAAAATATATCGCATGAAAAGACTATTTGTAGCATTCATTTGCATAGTTGCTTGTTGCATGTCAACAAACGCTAAGATCAAGACAGATTTTGGAACCTTTGCGTTCTGAGCCACGGCCAATTATGGAACAAGTGGCACTTACAACCATGGTGGCGCCGGTTTGAAATTGCAAAAGTTTTTTGGTGATGAATTTCGGGGCAGCATCTTCGTCGACTATTTCTTCAAACAAAACAACGCCAGCTTTATTGAGTTTGGCACGGACTTCAATTATGTGTTCGCATTGACGCCTAAGATGGGAGTTTATCCCATTTTAGGTTTGGGGTATTCCATCATGAAGTTGAACAATGTGATAGAGAAGCCCGCTGGTGTCGACATTCTACCTGATGACTATTCGGACAACTCTGAAGGCAATCTCAATTTTGATCTCGGCGTGGGATATGAATATTATTTCACTCCAACGCTGAAGGGTTTTGCCGAGGCAAAATACCGATACGTTAAAAACTGCGACCGGACGTTGTTACAAGTAGGAGTGGCCTACGTTTGGTAGTCAACAAATGGACCATTAACCAATCTAACATATAAGAGAAGATCACTATTCGCCATCATTGCCGCCGTATGCGCGACGATAACCACCGACTATGATCTCTGTAGGCAAGGTGGGGCGTTGGCGTCGTTGCTTCACAATAAACGGGTAGATGTTGCGTTGTATAGACAGTTATGCAATGGACCGATAAAATCAGGCGTGTCAATATTCTGCTCGTTATGGCGGCAATCACGATTGCCGTGGGGTCATTGTTGGTGTCTCATTATCTGACGCGCGACCTGCGAGAACAAGAGCAGCGCAAGATGGAGGTGTGGGCCGAGGCCATGCGTACGCTAAGCAATGCCGACGAGAATACCGACTTGAACTTGGTGCTCAAGGTGCTCAACGACAACAATTACATACCGGTGGTGGTGCTCGACGCCAATGGGCGCGCCACCGAGTTTCGCAACATTGAGCTGACGGCCGATAGCTATCAGGACAGCCTTAGGCAGGCTGAAAAAATAGGCAGGCAGCTGCTCATGCGCCATCAGAACATTCGCATCAAACTGTCAGGCGCCTCCAGCCGTCACGACGAGGTACGAGCGAACGATTTTATCGATGTGTGTTACGACGAGTCGCTCATTTTGAAACGGCTCTCTATCTATCCTTTCGCTCAAATGGGCGTGGTGCTTATCTTCGTCGCGGTGACTCTCTTCGCGCTCTTGTCGTCTAAGCGTGCTGAACAAAACAAGGTGTGGGTGGGTCTTTCCAAAGAGACGGCCCACCAGTTGGGGACGCCGATATCGAGCTTGATGGCATGGACGGACGTGCTGCGCGAGACCTATCCAGAGGACCCGCTTATACCTGAGATGAGTAAGGACGTGAAGCGTTTGGAGCTTATTGCTGACCGCTTCTCGAAGATAGGCGCCAAACCTGAACCGGTGCCCACCAGCCTGCAAGAGGTGGTGGAGCGCGTGGTGGACTATATGAACAGACGCACCTCGCATCGAGTCACTATATCAACAGTTTTTCCCCAGCATCGGGTCATGGTCAAATTGAACAGCTCTCTCTTTGAGTGGGTTATCGAAAATCTGTGCAAAAACGCCGTGGATGCCATGGGGGGTGAGAACGGCACCATCACGCTCCGCGTTTTTGAGCGTGGCGACAAGGCTGTCATAGAGGTGAGCGACACCGGTCGCGGCATCAAGAAAAAAGACGTGCGCAATGTGTTCAAACCTGGATTTACCACCAAACGCAGAGGATGGGGGTTGGGATTGTCGTTGGCCAAACGTATCGTGGAGGAGTATCACGATGGCCGTATATGGGTGAAAAACTCCGAGGTGGGGCGTGGCACTACTTTTCGCGTGGAGTTGCCGCTCATGGATAGCAAGGGCCGCGATGGCGCAATGGCTCGTAAAAATTAGTTTGTCGCGGGCGTCATGGCTTACGCTGGCTGTTTTCTCAATATAATGAGGATGACCGCCGTGAGTATTAGCACGATGCCCGATGCCAATCGCCATGTGAAAATTTCGCCAAAGACGAACGTGCTGATTACAACGGCCGTGACGGGCTCGAGCGCTCCAAGGATGGACGTGGGGGTGCTGCCAATGAGTTGGATGGACACATTGATAAAATATAGTGACAGCAATGTGGGCAGCACGGCCAATTGTATCACGCAGAGCCATTGTTTAGGCGTATTGAGTGCTTGTAGTGGGTCGCCCGCGAAAATCATATATCCGATGATGGTCAGCCATCCAAACGCAATGATCCAAAAGGTGTATTTCACGACCGACATCTCTGTTTTGAACTGGTGAACATACACGATGTAGAGGGCGTAAAAAAAAGAGGAGGCTAAAACTAATATCACGCCAGTGATGTTGAGTGGCTCGCCGCCATCGCCACGATATAACAATCCTATACCCGTGATGGCCAACACCAACGCAAAAGTGGTGATCCATGTGACGCGCTCGTGATAGAACACCACCATGAGCATGGCCGTGATGATGGGATAGGAAAACAAAATGGTAGACGCTACACCTGCGTTCATGAAGTGGAAGCTCATGAAAAGCGTTGCCGACGACAAGCCGAAGAGTACCCCTAAGATGGCAAACTTGATGGCATGCCCCCGCCTAATCTTGAAGTTTTCTTTTTTCAACAGCATCCATGCGGCAAAAAGTAGCATCGTGATGCCGTAACGATAAAATAACACATTGCCCGACGTGATATGGTCAGCATAGAGCGGTAGCGCGCCTAATGGGTTGGTACCATAAAAAACAGCAGCAAGAACACCTGCGATAAATCCTTTAACTCGTGAGCTCATTTTTATTGGCCCGCACTCTACACAATGTGCATAGTGTACAGGCATTTAATGTCATCATTTATTATTCGGGGTGCAAAGGTATAATTAAAAAGCATAATGACCAATGCTGTTGGCAATATTTTTGGGACGCTAAGCCTATTTGATGATTTGGAACAATACGAGAAAGATACTATAATTATCTTTTGTAGTCTTTTTTCTTAATTATCGGATATGATACGATAACATTTTTTACATCTATCCAGAGAAGGCATATGTAAACTTGGCCATATAGCAAGTCAAGCTGCTTGGACAATTTGGTACTTGTTAGTTCAAGGTAAAATCTCGCAAAGTGACAACACTAATTGACAAACTCCATCATAATTCACATTAAGTGACGTAATGCTATGCTTTTTTGTTTTTTATCATTACATTTGCCAAATCATCTCAATGATGTTACATAATCTATATTCTGCAAACAGATGGGAAAGTCAAGACGAACAAAGAACGAAGAGCTTGCTTTAGAGGAAAAATTTGAGAATTTCTTTAAAGAAAATTACAATCGATTTTATTATTATGCCCTTCGTTTCATTCGCGACACGGAGATATGCAGAGATATTGTTAGCGATTCTTTCCAATATATGTGGGAGCGAAGACATAACATTGTGTTTGAAACAGCACGAAGTTATATGTATTCTCATGTACATCATCTTTGTATTGACTATTTGAGAAAAGAAAATGTGAAAGAAAGAAATGCCGATAAATACCTAACTTTTATTTTGGGACAAAGCCAAGAGGAACTCCAAGAGCGAGAGGAACATATCAAAAAAATAATGGATATTATCAAAGCGCTCCCTCTTACTACACGAAGGGTCATGGAACTGTGTTATTTTGAAAGGAAAAAATATAAAGAGGTGGCTTTAATACTTGGGCTTTCAGAGAGTGGCGTCAGAAAACATGTCATGAAAGGATTAAGTAAAATTAGGGAGTGCTTTTCAATAAACTATAAAAAAGGAAGGTACTAAGTTAACATATTGTTCGTAGTAAATATACCGTAATTATACTATTTAAAGCATAACAAATAGATGATTAAAAATAATAAAACTGAAATAAAACTAGACCAGAAAGAGGAGGAACAGCTCGCGTATGAGTGCGAGGATGCTTTTTTGCGTCTAAAGTATGCTAAACCAAATGTTATTGCAGCATGGGAACAGCAAAAACTACGCATGCACCCCACTGATGAGAAAAAAAGTTTGCGTGGACTAAATGCAATGGGTAAATATGTCGCCGTGGCTGCTGCTGTCATTGTTTTTATCGTAATCTGTGTTCTTGCATATACACACCAAGACTCACAAAAGCAAATGATCATGCAAGCCACGTTAATGAAACCAACACAAAATACGGAGTTCTTGCTGGAAGAAATAGGGATGAATGGAAAAGTTAGCGAAAGCACAAAGTTGGTTGATAGCGTGGAGCGAAGAAAATTGACAAATGGGGCAGTAGTTTCATCTCAATTGGCAGATTATACGAATGTGATGAGAGAAGCTACCAATGTGAACATAGTTTCCATTCCTGGAGACCAGACATACAAAATAATATTGAGTGATGGGACAGAAGTGTATTTAAATACAAACAGTCGTTTTGTTTATCCTACATGTTTCAGAGGGCGTGAAAGAGTGGTCTACTTATATGGTGAGGCTTATTTCAAAGTGAGTAAAGACAAGCGACATCCATTTATTATAATGACTGACAGAACAAAAACTTCTGTTTTGGGGACAGAATTAAATATCAAGTCTTATAAGACCGAGGAGCATGTCACACTTGTCAAAGGTTTAATAAAAGTGGAAATTCCTGAAATGAAAAGGGAAATTCAAGTGTCGCCAGGGACAGACCTGTCATATTCTGATAAGAAAATTTCAATCAGGAATGTTGACACGACCATTTTTACACTGTGGAAAGACGGTTATTTTTATTTTGACGAAAAACCTTTGCAGGAAGTCTTGGATGAGTTGGCCCATTGGTATCATGTGTCTGTCCAGTTTGAAGACAATCCACAACTAAAGCAGATGAAACTCCATTTTATTTCTAATCGTAACGAAAAATTGGAGAACGTGGTGGAAAGCCTTAATAATTTCAATTCGTTTACGGTGAGCTTAGTCTCAGATAAATTAATAGTCAGGGAAAAAAGAAATAGATAACTGGGACTAAACTTCACACTTCTTCGTAGTATTATATAGATTTTAATATTCTAAGTGTTATGGAGAAATGTGAAAGAACAAATCGGAGAAAATCGACAATTGGTTTGCTTCTCTTATTCATGATCTTTTTGTGTTGGCAGCCATTGTCTGTCTATGGTCAGGATTTGGGAAGACGGTTCGACTATTCATGCACAAATGAGCCAATGCCAAATGTGCTGAAAAAATTAGAGAAGCTTTCCAAATTTAAGATACTCTTTGTCTATAACGACATTCAGACTTATAGGGTAAGCGTAAATTTGCGTTCTAAAACCATAGAAGAAGTGGTGCGAGCTGTGTTGGGCTCGTATCCTTTGACCTATAAGATAAAAGAAGAGTATATCACCATTTCATCCAAAAAAGACAAACAGCGGCAACGATTAATAGGTACGGTTAGAGATATGCATGGCACCCCATTGCCGGGTGTCATTATCACGACAAATGACAAAACCATTGGTGGACAAACGGATATTAATGGAAATTTTGAAATACCCATTCCAGTGGGGCGAGAGGTGTTGACTGTGGCATTTTCTTATTTGGGTATGAAAAAAGTGGAAAGAAAGTACAGTATGGGCATGATGTTGGTTACTATGGAGGACGATACCCATAATGTAGATGAGGTCGTTGTTACAGGTATTTTTGAGCGCAAGGCCGAAAGTTTTACGGGTGCTGCCGTTACTGTGACTTCAAAGGAATTGAAAAGAGTCGGAAATCAAAATGTGCTGCAAAGTTTAAAAAATCTTGACCCCACAATCTATATACCAGACAACTTATCGCTTGGCTCTGATCCCAACTCGGTTCCTTCGGTATCTATGCGCGGAACTTCAAGTTTCCCCGTTGAAACATCCTCTCTAAAGAGTAGATACCAACATCAACCCAATGCGCCACTGTTTATACTTGATGGATTTGAAACCACCGCAGAGCATGTGATGGATTTGGACATGAACAGAGTGGAGAGCGTGACTATTCTGAAAGATGCGTCGGCAAAAGCTCTGTATGGAAGCAAAGCTGCCAATGGCGTTATTGTCATAGAGACAAAAAGACTGGCGGGCACAGAGACAAGGATAACGTATAATGGCAGTTTGGATATGAGCGTTCCGGATCTTAGCAGCTATAACATGACCAACGCAATGGAAAAGTTGCAGGTGGAGCAATATGAGGGGATTTACACCGCTGGCTCGCGTTATAACAACAATTGGGTTTCTACGGAGCAAAATTTGAGACAGCTTTACAATTCAAGGTATAAAAGGGTACTTGAGGGTTTAAGTACGGATTGGCTGTCAAAGCCCTTGCGCACGGGTGTTGGCCATAAACACAATGTTAATGTGGAGTTGGGAGATGCGCGAAATCTGCGTGCCATCCTAAACTTCACCTACAATGATATTAAAGGTGTGATGAGGGGGTCGAAACGTCGTAACCTGTCCGGAGATGTGAGCGTATCCTACCGCAATAAGAATTTGCTGTTCAAGAACATACTTTACGTTGTCTCCAACAACAGCATGGACTCGCCTTACGGTCTGTTTTCTGACTATGTGAGAATGAATCCCTATTGGCAGGCTGTGGACGAAAGAGGAAATGTCTTGCGATGGGCGGAGAAAATGGTACAAACGGCGAGCAACTCATCGCTTTCTGTAGCCAACCCCATGTACGATGCCACTATCGGTACTATGCTCAAATCCACCTATTCTGAATTTACGGATAACTTCTATACAGAATGGACGATAAACCCTGATTGGAAAGCAACTGTCAGACTTGGGGCAGAACAGAAACGCAATGACGCTGACAGCTATTATCCGGCCCGCCACTCTAAATTTGCTTCTTATCGTAATGAAGACAGGAAACGAAGGGGACAATATATTTTAGAGAATGGTAAACAAACCCAACTGAGTGGTGATATTAATATCAATTACAACCACACATTCGGCCTGCATCATGTTTTTGGAAATGGTGGCTATTTTGTTTCAGAAACCAAATATCAGGCTTACCAGCACGTTGCAGAGGGATTTGCCAATGAAAATGCGGCCGACGCTACTTTCGCACGGCAATATGCTGAGGGCAGCACTCCTACAGGATATGCCACAATAAATAGGGAGATGAGTTTTTTGTTGGCTCTGTCTTACGATTTTGATAACAGGTACCTTATGGATGCCTCAGTCCGCGAGAGCGCATCTTCGCTATATGGCGCAGATAAAAGGTGGGCAAACAGTTGGTCGTTCGGTTTAGGATGGAACGTGCATAATGAGTCATTTATGAAAGAAGCCAAATGGCTGAAAATGCTAAAGATACGAGGCTCGTTGGGCCTGACCGGTAACCAGAACTTTAACACCAACGCTTCCATTGCCACTTACAGATATTTTCCGGGAATCATCTATGAGGGCCAGATGGGTGCATACCTGAGCAACATGCCCAACCCCAAACTGATGTGGGAACAAAAGAAGGATTACAACGTTGGTTTTGATATGAGGGCTTCGATATTTTCCCTGTCATTCGACTGGTATAGCTCAGATACGAAAAACATGCTTACGAACGTGACGATACCTACATCAACAGGTTTTGGAGTGGTCAAAGACAACTTGGGCTTAGTTCGAAATTCAGGAGTGGAGATTAAAGGCAGCGTCACACCTGTCCAAAATAATAATGGTTTTTTGTCTGTCTACGGAGCGTTTGTTTACACCAAAAATAAAATCATCAACCTCTCAGAGAGCATGAGAACTTATAATGAACGAATGCTTGCGCTTGCTGAGAAAAACACGCAGTCGGCTCCTGTGCTGATGTATCAGGACGGACTGTCGATGAACACTATTTGGGCCGTACGCTCTGCTGGGATAGACCCACAGTCGGGTAGAGAGCTGTATATCAAGAAGGATGGAAGCTATACATACGTTTACGATTCCTCAGATATGGTCGCAGCAGGTGATGCCACGCCAAAGTATCGTGGAAATGCAGGCTTCACAGCAGAATATAAGGGAGTGGGGCTCACTGCTACGTTCACTTATCTGGCGGGAGGACAGCTTTACAACCGCACCTTGGTAGACAGGGTGGAAGATGCAGATATACGATACAATGTAGATCGGAGGGTTTTGGATGGACGCTGGCAGAAGCCGGGACAAATCACCCAATACAAAAAATACAGCAGTGAAACTGTTACACGGGCAACGACACGTTTTGTACAGAATCGCAATGAGCTAACGCTGTCGTCGGTCAGTGCGTATTATGAGTTTCCCAAGTCTGTCTACTCGAAGCTTCGCATGCAACGTCTTCGGGTCGCTGCCTATCTCAATGATGTGGTGACACTCTCATCAATTAAGGTGGAACGAGGTACAAGTTACCCATTTGCAAGAAACTTTTCACTTTCATTATCAGCAACTTTCTAAAAAGCAAGACATGAAAAGCAAAATATTGACAATATTATTCTTGGGAATTGCATTAGTTTCGTGTGATAATTGGTTTGATGTCACGTCAAGCAATGAGATACGAGAGAAAGATCATTACAAGACAGAGGTCGGCTTTATGCAAACGCTGACTGGTTGCTATATCAGTATGGCAAAAGAAAATTTGTTTGGGAAAAACCTCTCGTGGTACCTGCCCTGTATTATTGGCAACGAGACGAGAAGTTTTCCGGGCTTAGGTGCTAATGTTGTGGAAACACAGTTTCAGAGGCACGACTATGCAAGCCCACACACCAAACCTGTAATTGAGAGCGTTTGGGCTGCAGGTTACAACGTTATCGTAAATGCAAACGAGGCACTTTTACAGATAGACAACCATGAGCAGCAAATGAACGCTATCAACTATCATGTCATAAAGGGTGAACTGCTTGCCATACGTGCATTTATGCACTTTCAACTTCTAAGACTTTATGGTTATGGTGATTGGACAACGCGGAAAAGTAAGTTGGACGAAAAGAAAACGATACCTTATGTCTTATCTGTCAGTAAAAACATGACAGAGCAAAGCACAGGTGCTGAAGTTATAAGCTTTCTCATCAAGGATTTAACGGCTGCGTTAGAGTTGCTCAAGGATTATGACCCCGTTTGCCAAGCACATGAATCAGCGTATTATGATGAAGTAAACGAGGAGGGATTTTATAATTCCAGAAACTCCCATCTGAATTACTATGCGGTCAAAGCCTTGCTGGCGCAGGTGTATATGTGGGAAGGTAGTGACGAAAGCAAGAACAAGGCTTTGAAACTTGCAGAAGATATTATCAATTATGTTGGTGCAGGTGTTAGCGTGACATTAGATGGCAGCTCGGCATTTACTTTGAATTTTCTGGATGCCAACAGCCTGACAAAATCTACGTCAAGCATGATCGGTGAGGCCTTGTTTGCCTTATCAGTGCAAAACATGGATTTGCTGACTTCGTCTTATATCAATCCGGATTATGTGGACACGGATGTCCGCGCCATGTATCTGACATCATCCCAGGCCGTTGAACTCTATAACGATGCGGATACGGAGGAAGACGAGACATCAACTGACATTCGATTTACCACCTTGCTCACTCCAAACACGCTGAGTTCGGAGGCCGGATATACGTCAATCAAGTTTTATCAGCCATCGCTTGGAGCATATTTTAAGAACAAAATGCCAATCATCAGATTGCCCGAAATTTACTATATTGCGGCAGAGTGTTATGCAACGAGTTCTGCCCAAGACTTATCAAAGGCTATGAAGATGCTCAATATGGTGAGAGGCAAACGTGCTCTGTATTCTCCTTTGGAAAATCTTTCCCGCGAGCAAATTTTGAAGGCCATCAGGAAAGAATATCGAAAAGAATATCTCATGGAGGGAGAAGCGTTCTATTTTGATAAGCGCACAGGTCAAAAGTCAATCCCCAATTTCTCGGATATGACGGACAAAGACTATGTGTTGCCATTTCCGGACATGGAAATTTCTTCCGGTCGCATCCAATAATTTTTTAAGTCAAGTCAAGATATGAAGAAGATAAGTTATATACTCATGGCAGCAACCGCCCTCTTTACGGTTTCGTGTAATAAAGAGGAGGTCAGCACATTCGAACAAGATAAGGCGTCGGTGAGGTTTGCAAGTGTTAAAGTCTATGCCGAAGAACTAACAATAGGAGGGTCTTCCTATGACGAAAACTACGGGGGGTATCTGTATAACGGCTACTCGTTCCTGGACAGTCCATTAGAAGATTCACACCAAGTGGACTTGCCCTTGGTGCTTATCGGAAAAACCGAAAATAAAGACAGAGAAGTGTTGTATGAAATAGATGAAGAATCAACAGCTCCAAAGGGGTCTTACGAGGTGTTGAAGGCTGTGATTCCAGCCGACTCTATCTATGGCTATATCCGTCTGAAAATATACAATGATGAAGTGTTAGTAGACTCTACCTATGAGCTTATAGTAAGATTGAAACCCTCCAATGACCTTGGAGTGGGCCCCTCACAATATGTGACGGACAAATTCTCATGGAGCAATCAAATTCCGGAGCCTCCGCATAACAATCTTATGAGGACATATAATATGCTTATAAAGGGAATGAGAAGCTATTTCTCGACGAGCAAGAAGTGTTATAGTCCAAATGGATTGAGGGCTATAGTCGCAGCTACAGGATGGAATGACTGGGACAATCAAAAAGTTCATGGTGTAAAATATAATAATCCTACTATTTATAAAAGCTATAAATATCTGCCACGCTTTACTTGGATATATGCAGACAAATCTTATTTAAGTTATGCGATGTTGTTAGACAGATGGCTGAAAAAGTACGAAAAAGAACAGGGAAAGCCATTATTGCATAATGCCGGAGCATTAAAAGGGAAACCTGTAGAGGCTCGTCAATATTAACAATGAACTAAAAAGAAGGTGTCATGGAAAATAAAAGCAACAAATTCTTTCTTCCAATTGCCTTAATGGTGTTTGTGATAACATCTTGTTATCAAGACGACAGCACGCTTAAACAAAGGGAAATAAGTGATGTTATCATCACTTTAGATGGAGATAATGACAAAGAGGAATTGTTCGTTAGCTATCTGGATACGCTCAGGATAGCACCTACAGCAAACAGAGGCTTGGCCTCTGACACAGTAGGGTTGGAATATAAGTGGGAAATAACGGAAACAGCATCTGACCAAGCTGATTGGGTTGAGATAGGGAGACAACCTCATCTCAATGCTATTATGAATAATATGATAGCTACAACTCCTTATTTCTTGAGGTATAGCGTGACGGATTTAAAGAATGGTAATTTACAATACGACCGATTATGGAAGGTATATATAAAGAGTGCCTTTCTTGATGGTATTGTTGTGTCGGACACTAAAGACAATGTGACATCAGACCTATCTTTGATTATGGGCAAGCAGTTCACGCTAAACTACACCAAGAAGGATGACGTTATTTACAATATATATGAAAAGGCTAATGGTAAACCTTTTGAAGCGTTGATGACCCAACTCACCTACAATCTATATGGAAGATATTTCAGCAGTCATACAAATCAGCTTTGGGCAACAACGGCAGACGGGGATTGCGTGATATTTGACACACAAGACTTTTCAAAGCTTGGCAAAATCAGCACAGGTGAGATCCTTACCTATAAACCCGATGGCCTGAAATGTATCAATACGTTTATGGCTGCCCAGTCATTATATATGAACACCAGTAAATATCTTTATACTGTCAATACAACGAATGCAAGGTCTTTCGGTTGGCATGACCAAGATGGCAGTAATTACAAAATAGATAATGGCATTGTTGCTGCAAATACTTTTTATAACAACTTTTATCAGTCGGTAGTTTGGTACGATGCTGAGAAAGGCTGTTTTGTATATAGTAACAGTGGAATTACTATCACTTATGGCACAGATTTTAAGGCCAATGAGTATTTTGACCCAACAAACATGCACGGCTACACAGCTGTTGCAGGTGGAATGACCACAGACGCCATGACCCCCGCAATGGTGCTGAAGAACAAAGCAACGGGAGCGTATTCCATCTTTACATTTTCATGTTACAAGCCAAGTCAGGGATATTGGAACGATGACTATACCAAATATACGGAAACAGCTCCGGAAGTGCCCCAGTCTGCAAAAATGCGCTATGACATAACTGGCGAGGGAAAGGATTTGATGGACAAGGCGGTTTCTGTTTTCTTTGCCAACAGGCAGTCTATATTGTATATCGCTACTCCCGATGGTATTTACTCGGTTAATTTTTCAGGCATGAACCCTATTCTCAGCAAGTCTCCTCATTTTGTTCCTGCTAACGGAGAGAAGATTACCAAGGCTAAATTGTATTTACAAGGTCATTATATGGTTGAGGCTGATAATGTGGGGAAACAAAATAATCCGGATTTACTGTTCGATGAGTTGCCGTTGAATGGTAAGGCGGTCGTTGTATCCACCCAAGATAATGAGAATAAGGGCAAGATAACCATACTTCCGATGATACAACTGGGAACAGGAAACTTAGATGCGGGAAATGCAAAAAGTTTTGGAGGTTTTAATAAAATTATAGATTTCTGCACAACAGGATATTGAAATTATAAATTACATATTAACTAATGAAGAGAAAAGGATTATTGGTGTTTTTAACGTTATGTTTGTTATCAACATCTGTAACAGAGGCTCAGGCCAAATGGCGTTGGTGGCCTTTTGGCAAAAAGAAGAACAAGACAGAGAAGGTAGACTCTCTGGCTAATAAAACAGAATACGAAAAACTTTTTTCTAAGAAGCATACTGTTGCGAAGGGCCTAATTACGTTGCATCAGTTAGATGGCAAGGTTTATTTTGAAATGCCTATATCCCTGTTAGGAAAAGATATGCTTATCGGATCCACAGTCACAAGTGTTTCTGACAATGGCAATGCTATTGTCGGCTCAAAACCAACGAAACCTCTTCTTGTTAGGTTCACTCGGAATAAGACGCATGTTCAGCTTCGCGAAATCAACAAAGATTATATCGCAACGGAAAGTAGTGTGGACCAAGCCTTAGCGAACAGTAATATAGGGGTGGTCTTAGTCAATAAAAAAATTTCTGCGTATAACAAAGATTCCACCGCTGTCGTATTCGACATGACATCTTTTTTTGTGAGTGATAACAAAAAGATGTCTCCCTTTGACAAAAACTCAGCATACACATCAAGTTATAAACGTACAAAGAGCTACAAAAGCGATTGTTCTTACTTGGTAGGTGTAAAAGCATTTGAGGATAACGTGTCGATTCGAAGTAGCTTGTCTTATACCTTTTCTCTATCTAATGCTGCAGGCACTGAGGTCTTGAAAGACAAACCTTTCACTGCGGAAATGACACGCTCAATCATGCTGTTAAAAGATAAACCTTATCGTCCAAGGATTGCCGATTACCGCATTGGATATTTCTTCACGGAGCGCATGCAATTAGGCAATGAGTCTGCAACAACATGCCCTGTGTATTATACCAACCGCTGGGACTTACAACCCAAAGATACTTTGGCATATATTGAGGGAAAAATAGTGGATGTAGTGAAGCCCATTGTCTTTTATGTTGACAACACCTTTCCTGCAAAATGGCGTCCGTATATTAAGGAAGCCGTTAACCAGTGGAGCAAGGTCTTTGAGGAAGAATGTCGTTTAAGAGGAGCGGTTGTGGCCAAGGATTACCCCTTGGAAGACTCTGAGTTTGATCCTGATAATATTAAATATAATTGCATTAGGTATGCTCCTATCAGCATTAGAAACGCCATGGGACCATCATGGGTAGATCCTCGTTCCGGCGAAATATTAATGGCATCGGTGTATGTGTATCATGATTTTATCAAACTCATTACTAACTGGCTTTTTGTGCAAACTTCACAAACAGACAAATCGGTTAGAACCATGCAAATCCCAGAACATATAATGGGAGATGCTGTTCGGTACGTGATTGGACATGAGGTGGGACACTGCCTCGGCTTGATGCATAACATGGGAGCGTCAAACAATGTTCCCGTCGAAAAACTCCGAGATCCTGTCTATACACAGAAATATGGAACGACGCCAAGTATAATGGATTATGCACGGTTTAACTACGTCGCTCAACCCGGCGACAAAGAGCGTGGAGTAAAATTAACGCCTCCACAGTTTGGTGTCTATGACCGTTATGCTATCAAGTGGGGATATACTCCAATATATGACAAGTCGGAAAAAGAAGAAGAAAGGTATATGACCCAATGGATAACCGATTCTCTGAAGGCCAGTCCTTTGTATCGATATGGGAAGCAACAATTTGGTATGCCATTCACAGACCCAAGGTCTATGAATGAGGATTTGGGTGACGACGCTGTGAAAGCAACAACGTATGGTATTAAGAATTTGAAATATATTGTTGCCAACATGAATGAATGGCTCAAGGCAGAAGATGTAACGATGGAGCATCGTTCGAGTTTGTTACAAGAGATCGTACAACAATATGCGCTCTATGCTGTCCACATTGCAAGTAATATAAGTGGATATTATGCCAATGAGGTAAAGGAAGGTGATGGACAAATCAGGTATGCTTCCTTGAATAAGAACAAGCAGAGAGAAGCGTTCAACTATCTGTTTACAATGTATTCGGATTTAGAATGGATGGACAACAAAGAATTGTTAAGCAAAATAGCACTGTCCGGCTCTCCTAAATCAACCTTGCGAAATTTTCTTCAACGGTTTTTGTTTTCCGCTCCAATAATTTTGTCAAGATATAATAATTTTGATAAAAACAGTCTTCAACCAGACGAGGCTTTAGACATGCTGTATCACTTTGTTTGGAAATCTACCATTGCAGGCAAACAGTTGAAAGAATGGGAGCGAAACCTACAGAAAGCATATATCCATAGCTACATGGAAAACAGCGGCTTTCAAATGTTACGCAATAAAAAGGCACTGACCATTTCGCCAGTATTAAATAATTCTGCAAGGTTATGCTCTTGGGATAATCAAGACACAAGGCTGATAGCCAATCCTGTTGCGGGTTTTGAAATGATACCAAGAGAAATCTTTAACATACAGCCCTCCATCACTCAGGCAGACATGTTTGTCTATGTTCAGAAAGTAAAAAAGTTGTTGAGAATGCGTATAGGTAACGCAAAAGGGGCAACCAAGGCTCATTATGAATTGTTGCTCAAAGAAATGGCCAACACTATAAAATAAAAAACTTACGGAATGATGAAAAAGATAATCATACTTTTTTCTTTCATGTTGTCTCTACAAATTCATGCAGGTGGACCAATTCCCCCTTCTTTAAAACATAAAAAAAAGACAGAGATTAAAGGTAAATCAGATACAAAAAAAGAAGTCAGGGAATATAACAAAGTATTTCCTAAACAAGAAAAGTTATCTATTGGACATTCAAACGACCTCAGCCTATATCTATATGACGATAAATTATACATGGAATTACCCATCAAAAATATGGGTCGGGAATTTCTTGTTAGCTCTACCATATCGGCCTCGAGCAGTGTCAATCTAAGTGGCAGAAGGACAAACAGGTTGTCATGCCTAATTGTAGATAAGGCCGACACACTGATAACGTTTAGCAAACCTCATCAAAACTATGTGGTAAACGAAGAAGATACATCTCATGTACAAGCTTTCGGTTTGTCAAGACGCAATGCTGTTTACAAGACCTTTCCTATCAAAGCATGGAGTAAAGACAGTACAAAAGTGTTGTTTGAATGTAGTGATTATTTTAAATCATCAAACAAGGATATCTTTAATCTGGAGGGCATGTCTTACGAACCGGGTCTGAGTATTGCTTCGTTTAAAGCAAAAGACGGAAACGATTTTTTCGAAAGTGTACAGGCTTTTCGTAAGTGCGTATGTGTTAACAAATCACTTTCTGGAGAACTTGTTTTGAGTATGTTAGGCTATGCCATTAGTGACAAGCCGGAGATACAGGTGTCATTGCAAATCATGATTTCACAATTACCAACGGGAGAAGACATGATGAGGACGAGAGAAGCCAATGGAAGTGTTGGCACCGGCTATGTCAGTTACCATGATTATAGGGACATCACTAATGTCAAGAAAGGATACCATGTTACAAAACGCAAGTATAGTAAAGGTGATAAAATTATTTTTTATGCCGACACCTTGATAAGTGACACTTGGTATCACGCTGTCTTAGACGCTTCCGAAAGATGGAATGACGCATTTGAGTCACAAAGTTTGGGTCGTCCGATAATCGTTCAGAGATACCCGAAGACAGCTGATTTCAGCGAGAACAATCCTATGGAAAATATCATTGTGCTTGCCAATAACACCCAGCAAAACTTTCTCATAAGCAACATCATCGATCCGCGGACTGGCGAGATTATTAGTTCAAGAATTAGTGTTCCTCGTAATTTGGCCGATGATGTACGCCGAAATGGAATTGCTAAGATGGCTGAAGTAGATAGTCGTTACCGCACGTATTTCTTACCGGACGATTTGTTATGCGAAATTCTCAAGGCGAGAATGCTCACGGCGTTTGGACGCAGTTTGGGTTTAATACGCAACTTAGCTGGGTCTGCCGCTTATAGCCCCGCGCAGTTACGGTCGCCAGAGTTCACTCGTCGACATGGAATAACTGCATCTGTGATGGATGGTATGATTTATAATTATTTAGCGATGCCCGGAGATCGGGAAAAAGGCGTTGTTCTCACATTCAACAAGCCGGGTATATGTGACGAGTTTGTTCTCAAATACCTCTATACACCGCTTGGCGCCGATGAAGACAGCGTTTTAAAATCATGGGTAAAACAGCATGCCGGTGATGCCAGATATAGGTATGGCAAGCCTTCTGTTTTTTATGCGCCAGACCCTCGCAGCCAGTCTTTTGATATGGGAAATGACCCCATTCAAGCATCTCGTGCCTTGCTTCGTCATTTCAAATACACGGCGAAAAACGCAGAGACGTGGTTTGCTGCGGATACAATTCCCAGCAAGTTTACGATTTTTTTCCCTGAATACATGGTGCTTGACATTGTAAACAGTATCAATATTTTAACTCAGTATGTTGGAGGGGTCTACAATAACGAATATGTGAGCGGGACACAACTTCCAATAAATGTTCCTGTATCCAAACCCCTTCAGAAAAAAGTTGTGCGCGAACTATTCAATGCTTACGATGACATTTCGTGGTTAGAAGCTGATCCCAAGTTCTTTCAAATGAATGGCATCTCAAACGGTATAGACCGATGGGGACAGACGTCAGGACTCCTGTTTACAAGTGTGATGTCCAGATTGAGCAAAATGGATATCAGTGTTTCTCATGCAAAACACCCATATACACAGCGTGATTTTATGGATGATTTGGAGGATTATATATTTGAGAGCGTAAAAGCAGGCAAGAAAGTTACGAATAAGGACGTAATAAAAATGTGGAGATACGTAGAAACTATAATCGGGAAATCGCCTGTTATGGCAGCTATGGCAGCGTCTAAGAAAGGTAATCAAAGTAGTTCTCTGACAATCCAAACAGATGATATAATCGATATTCGTTCCATGACGGTTGAACAATTGCAGGGTGTTGTGCCAATCCTTATGCTTGCAAAAAGCGTCCAAGCTGTGGAACCTGTGCGTGAACTATCTTATTTTAGTCCTAAAGATATAGAACCTTTGCTATATGACAAACTCAAATCTGCAAAGAAATTGTTAGATAGAGCAAAGCGACTTACAGTAACAAAAAGAGATGTTGAGAAAATAAACTTTATCCTATTATCTGTAGATAGAATTTTAAAATAGCCTTTGGCATACTATTCTTAAAGGAGTATGAATAATATTTTATTATCATTATTTTTTGCGATTAGATAGTTATTTATCAGAAAAAAATCGTAACTTTGCAGCCCAAAGTGTGGAGATGTCTTATTTAGAGCAGTTTAAAATAGATCTGAAACGGTTGGCTGAGGGAGACAATGTTCTCGAGTACGACCTGGATGATACCTACTTTGAGGCCATAGGTGCTCCCGTGGTGCAAAGAGGAAAACTGCGCTGCACGCTTGACATTCATTGTGTCGGGTCGTTATTTGACATTAATTTTCACACAAAAGGCTCGGTCGTAATACCGTGTGACATCTGCTTGGACGACATGGAACAAGTGGTTGACACTCGCGATCATCTCACGGCCAAGCTTGGCGAAGGCAGCTCTGACGATGACAACCTTGTCTTTATAGCCGAGAACGAAGGAATACTCGACGTGGCATGGTACATCTACGAGTTCATAGAGCTCAGCATCCCACTCAGGCACGTGCATGCACCTGGAAAATGCAACCCTGCCATGATGAAAGTTTTAGAAGAACATTCGGCTGCCCGAAGCGGCGTTGGTGATGGTGATAAGGCTGTGGACTCTCGATGGGAAGCATTAAGAAAAATAAAAATTACAGAATAAAAGTTTAAACATTAAAGTATTATGGCACATCCTAAAAGAAGACAGTCAAAGACACGTACTCTTAAGAGAAGAACTCACGATAAGGCGGTCGCCCCAACACTGGCCATCTGCCCCAACTGCGGCGCATACTATGTTTATCACACAGTCTGCCCCACTTGCGGATATTATCGTGGTAAAGTCGCTATCGTCAAGGAAGCTGCGGAGTAATGGGCAAGATTAACGCTGTAATCACAGGTGTGGGTGGCTACGTGCCCGACTATGTTCTCACTAACGAGGAACTGTCTCGCATGGTAGATACCAATGATGAGTGGATCACCACACGTGTGGGTATCAAAGAGCGCCGCATCCTCAAGGAAGAAGGGCTCGGAAGCAGTTACATGGGGCGTAAGGCCGCCAAGCAACTCATGCAAAAGACAGGCGTTGATCCAGACACTATAGATGCACTCATCCTTTCCACTACCACTCCTGACTATGCGTTTCCTTCCACGGCAAGCATTGTGTTGGGAAAGTTGGGCTTGAAAAATGCGCACGCATTTGATATGTCGTGCGCTTGTTGCGGATTTCTTTACGCCATGGACACCGCATCAGCGATGATTCAGAGTGGTCGCTATAAGAAGATTATCGTGATTTCGGCCGAAAAGATGTCGTCTGTCGTTGACTACACCGATCGCCAAACTTGCGTTCTTTTTGGCGATGGTGCTGGAGCGGTATTGGTAGAGGCAACTGAAGAAGAAGGGGTCGGTTTTCAAGACTCTTTCCTTCGCACAGATGGCAAAGGCCTTCCTTTCTTACACATGAAAGCAGGTGGTAGCGTTTGCCCACCCTCTCATTTCACGGTGGATCATCATTTGCACTATATATATCAAGAAGGGCGCAATGTTTTTCGCCATGCTGTTACCGATATGGGCAATGACGTTGGCGAGATTTTCAAGCGCAATGGCTTGAGTGCTGATGATGTGAATTGGGTGGTGCCCCACGAGGCCAACTTAAGGATTATCGAGGCCGTTGTCAAGCGTGCGGAGATACCTATAGAGAAGGTGATGATTAATATTGATCGTTACGGCAACACCAGTTCCGCCACCATACCTTTGGCGTTGTGGGATTATGAGTCTAAGTTGAAAAAAGGTGACAATGTCATCATGACGGCTTTTGGAGCCGGTTTCGTTCATGGAGCCTCTTATTATAAATGGGGATATGACGGAGCGGCTGTTTCTGGTGTAAAATAAGTAAATTAAACTATAAGAAAACGCATCCTTCAGTCTCATGAATCATGCGTTTTTTTATTGTTTCTCCAATTTTTCTATACCATAAAAGATATGCACAAAGCAGGCTTCGTAAATATTGTGGGCAATCCCAATGTGGGCAAGTCGACGCTGATGAACCAGCTTGTTGGCGAGAAAATAAGTATAGCCACTTTTAAGGCACAGACCACGCGCCATCGCATCATGGGCATTGTGAACACACCAGAGACACAGATAGTATTCTCTGACACGCCTGGGGTGTTGAAACCAAACTACAAGATGCAAGAGATGATGCTGGCTTTCTCGGAGTCGGCGCTTGCAGATGCGGATATTCTGCTCTATGTCACCGATGTAGTGGAGAACCCGGAAAAGAACATTGAGTTCTTGAACAAGGTCAAGACCATGACTATCCCGGTGATTTTACTTATCAACAAAATAGACGAAAGCGACCAACAGCATCTTGGTGATATTGTGGAGAAGTGGCACGCTCTACTCCCTAACGCAGAAATCTTGCCGATCTCGGCTCAAAACAAGTTTGGTATTGATATTCTGATGAAGCGTATTGTTGAGCTGTTGCCCGAAAGCCCAGCTTATTTTGACAAAGACCAACTCACGGATAAACCTTCCAAATTCTTTGTCTCGGAGATCATTCGCGAGAAAATTTTGCGTTATTACGACAAGGAGATACCTTACTCGGTAGAGGTGTTGGTTGAACAATTTCGAGAGAGCGAAAACCTCATACGTATCAATGCGGTGATATATGTGGAGCGCGATTCGCAGAAAGGCATTATCATTGGGCATCAAGGCACCGCACTAAAACGTGTGTCTTCAGAGGCGCGAAAAAGTTTGGAGACCTTTTTTGGCAAGAAAATTTTTCTCGAGATGTTTGTCAAAGTTGACAAGGATTGGCGAAACTCTCAAAAAGAGTTGGACCATTTCGGATACAATCCGCGATAAATCTTTTTCTTGGAATGAGGTAAGGTAAGTGTAGAGAAAGAAGTGGAAGACATTGTTCATCCTTGTAATTATACTTATCATACTTTTAAACTTACCCAACTTCTCTCTCTTCTCTGGAGTGCTTTCTCCTGTTTTAAGAACAACCCCTTTAATATTGATATAGATATGGCAAATTTAGTAGCAATCGTAGGACGTCCCAATGTGGGCAAGTCTACACTTTTCAACCGTCTCACCCAGTCGCGTCAAGCTATCGTCAGCAATGTGGCTGGCACCACTCGCGACCGCCAATATGGCAAATGCAATTGGAATGATCGGGAGTTCTCGGTCGTAGACACGGGTGGATGGGTTGTGAAATCTGATGATATTTTCGAGGGTGCCATACGCCAGCAAGTGAAGATTGCGGCTGATGAGGCCGACTTGGTGCTGTTCTTGGTGGATGTGGAGACAGGACTCACCGATTGGGACGAGGATGTAGCGACAATCTTGCGCCGCGCCAAGCTGCCTGTGATACTCGTGGCTAACAAGGTGGATAATAGTGGTGAGGCATACGTGGCTGCCGAGTTTTACAAGCTTGGCTTGGGCGACCCTGTTTGCGTGAGCGCTGCCACGGGCGGTGGCACGGGCGACTTGCTCGACCTTGTCATACAGAAACTGCCTTCTGAGGCCAACGAGGAGCCGCTGGATGATATACCGCGCTTCGCTGTCGTGGGCAGGCCCAACGCTGGCAAGTCGAGCTTGATAAACGCCTTTGTAGGCGAGGAACGCAATATCGTGACCGAGATAGCGGGCACCACGCGCGACAGTATTTATACCCGTTACGACAAGTTTGGCTTTGATTTTTATCTTGTTGATACAGCTGGCATACGTCGCAAGAACAAGGTGACCGAGGACTTGGAGTTTTACAGTGTGATGCGCAGCATCCGCGCCATAGAGAACAGCGATGTATGTATATTGATGATAGATGCCACGCGTGGCATAGAGGCACAAGACATGAACATCTTCCAGCTCATACAGCGTAACAGAAAGAGCTTGGTCGTAGTGGTAAACAAGTGGGACTTGGTGGAGAATAAAGACCAAAAAGTAATTAAGACGTTTGAGAGCGCCATCCGGGAGCGCATGGCCCCATTCACCGACTTCCCCATCATCTTCGCCTCTGCTCTCACCAAGCAGCGCATATTCAAGGTGCTTGAGACAGCCAAACAGGTCTATCTCAACCGTACATCCCGCGTGGGAACTACCAAGCTCAACGAGGTGATGCTTCCCATTATCGAGCAAACGCCACCTCCATCTATCAAGGGCAAATATATCAAGATAAAATATTGCTCGCAGTTGCCCAACACGCAGATACCCTCTTTCGTGTTTTATGCTAATCTGCCGCAATATGTCAAGGAGAACTATCGTCGTTTTCTCGAAAACAAGATACGTGAGCATTGGCCTATGCACGGATGTCCCATCCATGTGTTTGTCAGGAAAAAATAGGGTTGTCACGGCGACCTGCACGTTGCTCGAGCATCCCAAACGAAAGTCTGCCCCCATAAAATCTGTTTTAGAGTGAGGAAAATACTATTTTTGATACTTGCCACATGTGCGGCTTGTTGGAGCTGTAGCGATGGTCCCGTCCCTGAGGAGCGAGCTGCACGAGCCGCAAAAGTGTACTACGACTGGTTGATACAAGGCAAATACGAAGATTTTGTCGATGGCAGGTATCAACCCGAAGCCATACCTCCGGCCTATCGCCAGCAACTCATTGCCAACGCCAAAATGTTTGTGGGCGAGCAGCAAGCCGCCCACAAAGGATTGAAAGAGGTACGCGTGGCTACTGCTACTGTCGATACCGCTCGCCATGTGGCCAACGTGTTTCTTATCTTTGTTTATGGAGACAGCACCACCGAGGAAGTGTTAGTGCCTATGATTGAAAACAAAGATGTCTGGTATATGCGTTGAGCGTGATATGCCTTTGCTATTCGTTTGGATGCGTGTTGACGTTCGTGGCTTGATATTCCAATTCTTTATTGTTGAGTTGTTGACGGTTTTTCTTTAGTCTGTTTGCTCGTTTGGCAACACTTGGCGGATTTGAGAAAAATACGTTGAAAAATCACGACAAAACCCTTCTGCTCCTTGCGCTATTTGCAAAATCTAAGTTGATGGCTTGAAAATAATCTAAAATTGCGAGTTTTTTGTAACGCCCTAATCATAACCTTGTTATGTTTTTCTTGCGTTGTTGTCGCCATCAAAGTTTTCAAAATGTTTTGCGTTTAAGGCTTATTGACGTGCCGTTGGATGCCTAATGGCAGTGCGATAAAGGTTTAAACGTCGAGCGTATAGGCCCTAAAGGGAGTGCGTTTAATACTTATTCGTGACAGCTCGAAGTTTATGCACGTCGTAATATCATATTTTTTGCGATTTATTTTCATGCGAATGGGCCAAAACAAGTTTATTCCTTCTCTACAATGATGAATAAACAAGATTGTTTTTTACGACTGTTTTTTTTACATTTTGGTTGCTTGTGCGTGTGCTTCTCAAAACTTGCTATAGGCTCGATCGCTAAACTTTCCTTGCGTCTGCTTTTCTTGTTTGTGGCGTGTGTCGTATTGCTATGCGAAGTGCGCTCACTGCGTGGGCGCGGCAAAATGTGTCAATGGGTGTGTTGTGGCGTTGTGGCTATAACCCTTTCGGTTCATTGGTCGTACCCCAATCGTTGGCTATGCCACCTTTCTTTTAGTCGTCATTCTCCACTTGTTTCACCTTTTGGAAAAGGTCGCTGGCAAAGACAAAATCGTTCAGCCGCTTGTTTGTGGCTTCCATTACCTCGTCCTTGTTGCCCTGCCATTCACTTCGCCCCTTGTAAATGAATAGAATGTTTTCGCCGATACCCATCACCGAGTTCATGTCGTGGGTGTTAATAATGGTTGTCATGTTAAATTCTTTGGTGATTTCTGACAGCAGATTATCAATGACGAGCGATGTTTTGGGGTCGAGCCCAGAGTTGGGCTCGTCACAAAAAAGATATTTGGGATTAAGCACAATAGCTCTCGCAATGGCTACGCGCTTTTGCATGCCACCTGAAATCTCACCCGGAAATTTGTTTTCCGCATCTATGAGATTAACCCGGTCAAGACATTCTTGTGCTCTTTTTACACGGTCGCGGTAAGTGTTGGAGGAGAACATGTCGAGCGGAAATTGCACGTTCTCAAGCACCGACAGAGAGTCGAACAGCGCAGAGTTCTGAAAGATCATGCCCATCTCTCGGCGCATTAGCACACGTTCTTTCTTGGTCATTGTCACAAAATCTCGCCCATCGTATATCACCTCACCTTGGGTGGGCTCAAGCAGTCCGACAATGTTTTTCACCAATACGGTTTTCCCCGACCCGCTTTGGCCGATGATCAAGTTGGTCTTTCCTGTGAGGAACGTGGCGTTGATGTCTCGCAGAACGGTTTTATCCTCAAAAGACTTGGTAAGGTTTTTAACTTCAATCATGTTTGCAAGATGACTTTTAAGCAGGCTTTCTATGAGAGTAATTGTGTGAGAAATACGTCTGAAAACAGGATGAGCACACTGCTGCTCACCACAGCTTTGGTAGACGCCTCGCCCACTTCTACGGACCCTCCTTGGACGGTATAGCCGTAATGGGACGAAACGCTGGCGATGATAAAAGCAAAAAACAAGCTCTTGATGATGCTCATCCACACATACCACTGGTTGAAATAATGGGTCATACCTGCGGTGAGGTCCTCTGGTGGCATCATGTGTCCAATGTATGCGGTGGCGTATGCACCTACAGTGCTCATGGCCATAGAGATGATTACGAGAAAAGGCATGATGGCCAACAATCCCAATATTTTGGGCAAGATGAGATAACAGGCAGAGTTTATTCCCATGATATCGAGTGCGTCTATCTGCTGGGTAACACGCATCGTGCCTAATTCGGAGGCGATGTTAGAGCCCACCTTGCCAGAAAGTATGAGGCACATGATAGAGCTGGAAAACTCAAGCAAGGTTATCTCTCGCGTGACATAGCCCGTTACCCATCTCGGCATCCATGGACTCTGGATGTTTACTTTCATCTGAATGCAGATGACGGCACCAATGAAGAAGCTGATAAGTAATACGATGCCAATAGAGTCGACACCGAGTTGGGACATGTCTTTGATAAATCTTTTGTAAAACATCCTGAGTCGTTCAGGGCGTGAGAACACTCGCCCCATAAGGATGAGGTAACTACCTACGGTGCTGAGATACTTGTGTAGTATATGAATGACAAACATCTGTACTTGCTTAGTAGATGCAAAAGTAACCAAATTCCTCTTAAAAACTACAACTATTCTAATAGTTTTTATTAATAACAACGTAGATTAGATGTTTTTTTAGTATTTTTGCATCTCAAACCTTTGTGTTCCCGAACATTGCGGGCGGTGGCATGCTTGTGCGTTTGGCGGCGGTATGGTGTCGATGAACACGTGATGTTCATACGTTTCCATGTGCCACACACTTATTTAAAAGGGTTTGTGCTATATGGCGTATGAGACTGTTTGATAGGCAATACGCTAAAACTGAAAGTGTAAAAATCTATGTCTGAAACAATAAATACATTAGAAGACGACATGCAGGCAGCTTCGCAGGATCTGATGTCAGAATCGGAACAAGACCGTGACGCGCGTCTTGATATTGATAATATGACGCCCGAGGAGGTTGACGAGCTGCTGCGTGAGAAATTGAAACACAAAGAGCTGCGTGCCGAGGGATTGGTGAAGCGATATGGTCGGCGTACAGTGGCTGATCAAGTGACGTTCAATGTTAGGCAGGGAGAGATTGTTGGATTGCTTGGACCTAATGGCGCCGGCAAGACCACGTCGTTCTATATGACCACAGGGCTCATCATTCCCAATGCTGGCAAGGTGTTTATCGATGACAAAGATATAACAGGATATCCAGTCTATAAGCGTGCGCGGGCTGGCATAGGCTATTTGCCACAAGAGGCCAGCGTGTTTCGCAAGATGAGCGTAGAGGACAACATTATGTCTGTATTGGAAATGACAGACATGAGCCGTGAACAGCAGTTGGCCAAGCTGGAAAGCCTAATCGACGAGTTTCGCCTCAATAAAGTGCGAAAAAACAAGGGTGACAGGCTCTCGGGAGGTGAGCGGCGACGTACGGAGATAGCTCGCTGTTTGGCCATAGATCCAAAATTCATCATGCTCGACGAGCCTTTTGCTGGCGTCGATCCTATCGCTGTGGAAGATATCCAGCACATTGTGTGGCGACTGAAATATCGCAATATTGGAATCTTGATAACCGACCACAATGTGCAGGAGACACTCTCCATCGTGGATCGCGGATATCTGCTCTTTGAGGGGCGCATCCTTTTTCAAGGCAGCCCAGAGGTGTTGTCGGCTAACGAGGTGGTGCGCAAGAACTATCTGAGCGATAATTTTGTTTATCGAAAGTTCCAGTCGAACGAGGAAGATCGAGCCGTCGCCGAAGAGTCAAGAAAATCTCTGCTGAATGAATTGTATAGTAAAAAATAATAATTTTTAGTTATATATATTAGGCATATTCATCAAATATGGCTAACTTTGCGCTTTAAAATCGCAATAATCCCCTTTAAGAAATACAAATATTAAAATAATAAAAATTAGAAATGAAAGTATCATTTGAAGCCCCTGACAAAATCAACGGTTTGCTGACGATCACCGTAGAAGAAGACGATTACAAGGAAGATGTCGAGAAGACACTAAAGGAATATCGCAAGAAGGCCAATGTGCCAGGCTTCCGTCCGGGACAGGTTCCTATGGGCATGATTAAACGCCAATTTGGCTCAGCGATCAAGATGGATGCCGTCAACAAGCTGCTTGGAAACGAGATCGAGAAATATATCTCCGAAAACAATATACAGATGCTTGGAGAGCCCTTAGGGTCTGAGAAGCAAGAAGCGCAAGATTTAGAGGCGGCACCACCTTACACATTCATGTTTGATATTGCTATTGCGCCAGAGTTTAAGGTTGAGCTTACGAACAAGGATAAAATAGATTACTATGACATACAGGTGGACGATGAGCTTGTGGACAAACAAGTGAAAATGTTTGCCGCGCGTATGGGTAAGAATGTGAGCGTGGAAGAGTATCAAGATGGAGATTTGCTCAAAGGCGACATGCGTGAACTTGACGACAAGGGTAACACCAAGGAGGGAGGTCTCACCGTAGAGGATGCTGTGATAATGCCTAAATATATTAAGGTGGATGAGCAAAAGAAAATCTTTGACGGTGCCAAAAAGGGTGATATCATCACATTTAATCCTAAAAAAGCGTATCCAGACAGCATCACGGAGGTGGCCGCTCTCTTGAAAGTGAAAAAAGAAGAGGCTGAGCAATATGCTGGCGACTTCAGTTATCAAATCACAAATATAGACCGTATGCAGGATCATGCAGTTGATCAGGAGCTGTTCGACCAAGTGTATGGAGCTGGAAATGTCAAAGATGAGAAAGACTTCCGCGCGAAAATCGCGGATGGATTGAAGAAGCAATTGGAGCATGAGTCTAACTATAAATTCTTGCTTGACTTGCGTAAATATGTTGAGGACAAGGTGGGTGCCCTAACCTATCCCGATGCTCTGCTCAAGCGCATATTAAAACAAAGAAACACTGACAAGGATGAGGCAGCCATAGAAAAGAACTATGAGTTGAGTCTAAAGGAGCTTTCTTGGGATTTGATGCGTAGCCAATTGGCAGAGCAATTGAAGGTAAAGGTGACCGATGACGATGTGAAGAACGCTGCGATAGAGACTGCTCGCATGCAATTCGCGCAGTATGGCATGAACGATGTGCCAGAGATGTACGTGGAACAATACGCCGAGAATCTGCTAAAAAAAGAAGATACCAGACACAACTTTGTTAACCGGGCTGCCGATGTCAAAGTTGTGGAGGCTGTCAAACCAGTGGTGAAACTTAATAAGAAAAAAATCTCTTTGGATGATTTTCAGAAGATGACCGAAGAGTAACACGGCGACAATACCCTTTCGATATTAGGATAAACTCTGCCTAAAGGCGAGTATGCTGAGGAGCCATAGTATCAAGACCAGTTGCATGTGCCAGGTGAGGCGTTGGTGGTCAAGGTGCTATGGCTTCTTGGGCTATGTGAGCATTCGTGTAGAGAGTTTATCGTTAGAAAAGATTTTTTAAGAAATTTAATAAGGCTAATCAGGTCGATATCGACTTTTTTTGTTATCTTTGTGTTATAAATCATAGTAAGAAGAAACATTTATCGTGATTTCTTAGTACAAACAAGAAATAAAATATGAACAACGATTTTAGAAAATTCGCAACCAAACATTTAGGTATGAGCGGTATGGTCGTGGATGATGTGATAAAAGCGCAAAACCGCTACCTCAACCCATATATTCTTGAGGAACGCCAGCTGAACGTGACACAGATGGACGTGTTCTCCCGATTGATGATGGATCGCATCATCTTTCTCGGCACCGAGATAGACGACTACACTGCCAACACGTTGCAAGCGCAGTTGCTTTTTCTCGATTCTACAGACGCGGGCAAAGATATTTCCATATATATCAACTCGCCTGGAGGTAGTGTCACGGCAGGTTTGGGTATTTATGACACCATGCAGTTTATCTTGAGCGATGTGACAACGATCTGTACAGGCATGGCCGCGTCGATGGCCGCGGTGCTGTTAGTGGCTGGCGCCGAGGGCAAACGCTCATCGCTACCGCATGGCCGCGTGATGATACACCAACCGCTTGGTGGAGTGCAAGGACAGGCTTCGGATATAGAGATAGAGGCGCGAGAGATTTTGAAGTTCAAGAAAGAACTGTTCACGATCATCTCCGAGCATTCGCATCAGCCTTATGACAAAGTTTGGAAAGACAGCGATCGCAATTACTGGATGAACGCAGAAGAAGCTAAAGCGTATGGCATGATAGACTCTGTGATGAATCGTAAGAAAGTGAAAAAAGAACAAGAAGACATAAAGGACGAATAATATGCCAAAGAAAGCTTGTAGCTTTTGCGGGAGAACTGAAAATGACGTGAAGCTACTTATAACCGGACTTAGTGGATACATATGCGAAGATTGTGCCGCGCAGGCGTATGAGATTGTCCAGCAAAGTGGAGTATGGGGCGAAGACGTGACGAACCCTGATGCTCCACACACCTATAAACCCACAAAAAAAATACCTAAGCCGAAAGAAATAAAGGCTTATCTTGATGAGTATATCATAGGACAAGACGAGGCAAAACGCTATCTGTCCGTGTCTGTTTATAACCATTACAAGCGTTTGCAACAGACCAAGGACGATAATGGAGTGGAGATAGAAAAGAGCAATATCATCATGGTGGGCTCTACGGGTACTGGCAAAACTTTGCTGGCTCGCACGATAGCTCGGCTACTCGACGTGCCATTCACCATTGTCGACGCCACGGTATTTACAGAGGCTGGCTATGTGGGTGAGGACGTGGAAAGCATTTTGAGCAGATTGTTGCAAGTGGCCGACTATGACGTGGCGGCTGCTGAGCGTGGCATCGTCTTCATAGACGAGATTGATAAAATAGCGCGCAAAAGCGATAATCCCAGCATTACCCGTGACGTGAGTGGGGAGGGTGTGCAGCAAGGTCTACTCAAACTCTTGGAGGGCACCATGGTTAATGTGCCACCCAAAGGTGGACGCAAGCATCCTGACCAAGATTACATACACGTGAACACCAAAAATATACTATTCATCTGTGGCGGAGCCTTTGATGGAATAGAGCGTAAGATAGCGCAACGGCTCAACACGCACGTAGTGGGTTACAACTCCGTAATGAACGCTCGCAATATCGACAAGGGCGATCTTATGAAGTATATCTTGCCCCAAGACCTTAAATCGTTTGGGCTTATACCCGAGCTTATTGGTCGTGTGCCTGTGCTTACTTATTTGGAGCCACTCGATCGTAAGGCTTTGAGACGTATATTGGTAGAACCAAAAAATTCCATTATCAAACAGTTTGTCAAACTTTTCAGCATGGATGGTATCGCGCTGACATTCACTGACGATACGCTGGATTTTATAGTGGACAAGGCTGTGGAATATAAACTTGGCGCTCGTGGGCTGCGTTCTATTGTTGAGGCCGTGGTCATGGATGCCATGTTTGATGTGCCATCAAGGCGCATCAAGAAATTTGAGGTGACACTTGATTACGCAAAGAGCCAGATTGACAAGGCGCATATGCATAAATTGGAGTCTGCGTGACGTTTCTTATGGGTATCCTTGGTGGCTTGTGGTATGACGCATCTATCTGATATGATGAACAAAGACTATTTAATAGAGAAGTTAAAACTGTTTTTTGGCTTTGATAATTTCAAAGGCGATCAAAAATCCATTATAAAAAATTTGATGGATGGCGACGACTTGTTTGTGCTGATGCCCACGGGTGGTGGCAAGAGCTTGTGCTATCAGTTGCCCTCTCTGCTCATGGAAGGCACAGCTATTGTTATATCGCCTTTGATCGCACTGATGAAAAATCAGGTAGACGTTGTCAATGGTTTGACCGAGCAAGATGGTGTGGCGCATTTCATGAACTCTTCGCTTAACAAGGCCGCCGTGGCACAAGTGGTGAAAGATGTGCATAGTGGGAAAACCAAATTGCTATACGTGGCCCCAGAATCGCTTAACAAGTTGGACAACTTGGATTTCTTCGTGTCGTTCAAAATTTCTTTCTATGCTATAGACGAGGCACATTGTATTTCAGAGTGGGGACATGATTTCAGGCCTGAATACCGCAACATACGCCCTACAATAGAAAAAATTGCCACACTTAGAAATGAAAGGCGAGCGCCCATTATTGCACTTACTGCCACGGCTACCGATAAGGTACGCATGGACATTAAGAAAAGCTTGGGTATTTTGAATGCCAAAGATTTTAAAAGCTCGTTCAACCGACCAAACCTATATTATGAGGTAAGGCAGAAGAATAGCGAGGAAGACGCGGATAGCCAGATAATCCGTTTCCTAAAGCAATGTGAGGGCAAGAGTGGCATTATCTATTGCTTGTCGCGCAAAAAGGTGGAGGAGCTATCTAAGAAATTACAGATAAATGGATTTAGAGCGGCTCCATATCATGCAGGACTCGATACCGAGGTTCGCACGCAGACGCAGGACGATTTCTTGCGCGAGGATATAGATGTGATAGTCGCAACTATCGCTTTTGGCATGGGAATTGACAAACCGGATGTGCGATTTGTCATCCATTACGACATCCCCAAAAGTCTAGAGGGCTATTACCAAGAGACAGGTAGGGCTGGCAGAGATGGCGGAGAGGGGCGTTGTATAGCGTTCTACTCGCCCAAAGACTTGAAAAAATTGGAGAAATTCACTGATAATAAAGGTGAGGCAGAAAAAGAGATAGGGCGCCAGTTGCTTGAGGAAACTAAGGCTTACGCTGAAACTTCGGTATGTCGACGCAAATTCTTGCTGCACTATTTTGGAGAGGAATATACCAAGGATAATTGTGCAAACTGCGATAATTGCACGCACCCACAAAAGTCTATCGATGCCCAAGATGCCTTGCTTGTGGTGTTACGTGCCATTAAAGCGGTGAAACAACACTTTGACCAAGCGTATATTATCGATTTTGTTAGAGGTCGTGCCACAGATAATATCGTGCGCCACGAGCATGACGAATTGGCTGAATTTGGGTCGGGAATGGAGATCAATGAGCGTGAGCCATCTATTTGGAACCCAGTGATCAGACAGGCCATGATAGCGCATTATATTTACAAAGATGTGGAAAATTATGGCTTTTTGACATTGACACCAGAAGGACTTGGATACATCAAAAAACCGAAACCGTTTCATGTAGTGCTTGATAGACAGTTTGATGAAACGGAAGATGCCTCAGGTGGTAACTCCAGCGCACTTGATGACAAACTCTACAAGCTATTGAGAGGTTTGCGAAAAGCTGTTGCACGTAAGCACAATCTTCCACCATATGTCATATTCCAAGATATATCGATAACGCTCATGGCCACTACTTATCCCGTGACCATGGACGAATTGCTTCAAATTCAAGGCGTAGGGCAAGGTAAAGCCAAAAAGTTTGGCAAAGAATTTATAGACTTGATCAAACGCTATTGTGAAGAGAACGATATTCAGCGCACTGACATGATGCGTGTGATTAGTCTGCCAAATAAATCGCAAAAGAAACTAAAAATAATAGAACTGATAGACAAGCGTATTCCATTGGATGAAATAGCCGCCGATCAAGGCTACGAGTTTGACGAATTGTTGGACGAGATTGAGTCTATCGTAAACAGTGGGATGAAAGTTAATATCAGTTATTACGTAGACGATGACGGGGTGGTTGACCCTGACGAGATAGCCGATATCTACGAGTATTTTCGTAAAAGCGAGACGGACGATATTGATGAAGCCATTGACGAGGCTGATATATATGACGACGAAGATGGCTTGACGGCTGAACAAAAGGCACGTTTGGTGCTCATCAAATTTTTGTCGGAAGAAGGAAATTAAGGCTGTTTTTTCTCAGAGTGAGACTTGACAAACTGTCTTAATAATTGTTTATCTTGTGACAGACGCATGTAGCAGCCATCGTTTTGGATAATCGGGCTATCAAACTTTGTTATTCTTTGCTTAAAATATTTATTTCATGTGAATTTCTATTTGATAACTCGCGGAAATATAATTGGCGTTAAATAGCTTTAAAGCAGTAAGAAAAAAACGAAATGGAACCTGAATATGCGAAAATATTGCTATATTTGCACGCAATAAATTTATAAAATCACATTTATGTCATCATTTGTTGCAGATAAGATCGTCATGGACGGCTTGACTTTCGACGATGTCTTGCTCATTCCTGCTTACTCTGAAATTTTACCCAAGGAGGTACAATTAAAAACCAAGTTTTCTCGGCATATCGAGTTGAACGTGCCATTCGTTACCGCCGCAATGGATACTGTGACCGAATCGGCAATGGCCATTGCCATTGCGCGAGAAGGTGGCATTGGTGTTATCCATAAAAATATGCCAATAGACGAACAGGCCCGACAGGTAGCTATCGTCAAGCGTGCTGAAAATGGTATGATATACGATCCCGTGACCATACGTAGGGGAAGCACAGTGAGGGACGCCATGAAAATGATGGCAGAGTACCATATTGGTGGCATTCCGGTGGTAGACGAGGAAAACCATTTGGTGGGTATTGTTACTAATCGCGACTTGCGTTTTGAGGGCAGATTGGACAAGAAGGTGGACGAAGTGATGACTAAAGAAAACTTAGTGACAACGCATCAGCAAACCGATCTTGGCTCGGCGGCGCATATTTTGCAGGAGCATAAGATAGAAAAACTGCCTGTAGTGGATGCTAACAATCGCTTGGTTGGCTTGATCACGTATAAGGATATCACCAAGGCGAAAGACAAACCTATGGCGTGCAAAGATGAAAAAGGACGTCTGCGTGTTGCTGCTGGCGTGGGTGTTACGGTTGACACGCTCGACCGTGCAAGTGCGTTGGTAGGGGCTGGCGCTGATGCGATTGTCATCGATACGGCTCATGGTCATTCCAAGGGAGTGGTCGACAAGCTGCATGAGGTAAAGGCTGCGTTCCCTAACGTGGATGTAGTGGTAGGGAATATCGCTACCGGCGAGGCTGCAAAATATTTGGTTGACAATGGGGCTGATGCCGTTAAAGTGGGAATTGGCCCTGGGTCCATCTGTACCACGCGTATTGTTGCGGGTGTGGGTATGCCACAATTAAGCGCTGTCTATGATGTTTTTTCGGCATTGAAAAATACAGATGTGCCATTGATTGCCGATGGTGGATTACGTTATTCGGGTGATATCGTGAAAGCCTTGGCCGCTGGTGGAAGCAGCGTGATGATAGGATCGCTTGTCGCAGGCACGGAAGAGTCGCCTGGAGACACCATTATTTATAATGGACGCAAGTTTAAGAGCTATCGTGGCATGGGCTCTCTCGAGGCAATGGGACAAAAGAATGGCTCCAAGGATCGATATTTCCAAAGTGACACTAACGACCTGAAGAAACTCGTTCCGGAGGGTATTGCTGGCCGTGTGCCATACAAAGGAACCGTCCAGGAAGTCATCTACCAGTTGGTAGGAGGGCTTCGTTCGGGAATGGGCTACTGCGGAGCAGCTATAATAGACAAATTGCACGAAGCCAAATTTGCCCGTATCACCAATGCGGGGGTGCAAGAAAATCATCCTCACGACATAACCATCACCAGCGAGGCGCCTAACTATTCGCGCCATGAGTAAATAGTATTTGGGATAGGCGAGAGGGCTTGTTTGTGAGCCTCTCTTGCTTGTTTTCCTTCATGATGAACAATTTTAGAATGAAATCAAAGCTACTATTAGGCGCCATGCTTTTGTGTGGCACTTTGTCGTTTGCACAGAATGCTGATCCTGTTATTATGACCATCAATGGTACCGATGTACTTCGTTCCGAATTTGAATACTCTTATAACAAGAACAATACGGCTGACGTTATTGATAGGAAAACAGTCCAGGAATATGTTGGAATGTTCATTAACTACAAGTTGAAAGTTGAGGCTGCCAAGGAAGCTGGCCTCGACACCATGATTTCATTCCAAAAAGAATTTGCCAACTATCGTGATCAGCAAATAAAGCCCGCTTTGGTCACAGATCAAGACTTAGAGGCAGAGGCTCGAAAGATATACGAACAGACACGTCAACGAATTGACAGCAATGGCGGAATGGTGCAAGTGGCTCACATTTTGATAGCCATGAGACAGCAGGCTACGCCAGAGGAGGAAAGGGCGGCCAAGGTTCGCGTGGATTCCATTTATCAGGCATTGAGGAACGGAGCTGATTTTGGCTCATTGGCCAAACAGCTATCCCAGGACCCCACTACGGCTCAAAAAGGCGGTGACTTACCCTATATAGTCAAGGGGCAAACATTAAAAGAATTTGAAGACCAGGCTTGGCGCTTACAAGACGGCGAGCTTAGCCAGCCTTTTTTGTCTCCTGCCGGATGGCATATTATGCTCAAAAAGTCGCATCGTAACTTTTATAGTTATGCCGATCAGCGCGAGCACATCATGAAATATCTTGATCAACAAAGAATACGCGACCGTATAGCTACGGTCAAATTAGACACATTGGCCAAACAGCTGAACTCTACGCCTGCGCAAATGCTTGCGAAAAAACAGGCAGAGATGGAGGCGAGGGACTCCAGTCTGAAATATCTCATCAAAGAATACCATGATGGTTTGCTGCTCTATGAGATTAGTAACCGCCATGTCTGGGCCAAAGCGCAGAAGGATGAGCATGGATTGATGCAGTATTTCAAGAAAAATAAGAAAAAATATAAATGGGAAGAACCTCGCTTTAAAGGCGTAGCCTATCGCGCTCGAGAAGAAAAAGATATCAAAGCTGTGCGTAAGCTATTGAAAAAAACACCTTTTGAGCGTTGGGAAGAACAGCTTCGTACTACATTCAACACGGACTCTGTCCTTCGCATTAGAGCAGAAAAAGGTATTTTCAAAAAAGGAGATAATGCCCTCGTAGATCACGAGGTGTTCAAGGTGCACACCCTGCCCAAGCAAATAGAAGGATATCCATACAGTGCGGTTTATGGCAAAAAACTCAAATCGCCGAAAGTAATGGATGACGTTCGTCCCTTGGTTGTTACTGACTATCAAGAATATCTCGAAAGCCAATGGGTAAACGATCTGCGACAGAAATATACGATTACCGTTAACGAGGATATCGTAAAGACTGTCAACAATCATTAAAAAGAAAAACGTATGACAATCAGACATTTCGCAATTATATCAGCATTAGCGTTGTTTACGGGTATGATGGCCATCCCCAACAGCAATCGTCGTGGCATGGACCAACAATCTTTTTTTTCAGATACCACGATAACAACCGTCACGCCAAACACTAACGAAGTCACAATCCCCGATGGAAGCGTGGTTGACGAGGTGGTATGGGTAGTCGGAGACGAGCCTATTCTTCGATCGGATATAGAAATGATGCGCATGCAAGGCATGGCAGAGGGCGTGAACTGGGGCCGAAACCCAGATTGTGCCATACCAGAGCAAATTGCCGTTCAGAAACTTTTTCTACACCAAGCGTCTATAGACTCGATTGAAGTGACAGAGAATGAGATTTCAAGAGGTATTGAGCAGCAGATCAATAGATGGATAGATGTTGCTGGAGGAAGAGAAAAATTGGAGGAATATCGCAAGAAGACGATAAACGAAATGCGTGCCGAACTGCATGACGATTTCAAAAATCAGTTGCTCATTCAGCAGATGAAGAACAAGATCGTGGAACATGTCAAAGTGTCTCCAGCGGATGTTCGCACCTATTTCCGTTCCTTGCCACAAGACAGCATCCCTTTTGTTCCTATGGAAGTAGAGGTACAACTGCTTGTCAGGACACCACGTGTCAAGCAAGAAGAGATAAACCGGGTGAAAGACCTGCTGCGCAATTACACCGACAGGGTGACCAAAGGCGAGACCACGTTCTCCACGTTGGCGCGTTTATACTCCGAGGATCCTGTCTCGGCGCGGGCTGGTGGTGAGATGGACTACACCGGTCGCGGCTATCTTGATCCCGCTTTTGCTAACGTGGCTTTCAACCTCACCGACCCAAACAAGATTTCCAAGATTGTAGAAACAGAGTTTGGTTACCACATCATTCAACTTATTGACAAGCGTGGCGACAAGATAAAATGCCGGCATATATTGCTCAAACCAAAAGTGTCTATGGAGGAAATAGACAAGGCTTCGCACCAAGTAGATTCGATCGCAAACGATATTCGTGCGGGTAAGTTTACTTTTGAGGAGGCCGCCTCATACTTGTCAGAAGACAAGGACACCAGAAACAATCAAGGTTTGATGACCAACAACACGGGCGAATCCATGACCTCGCGGTTCCAAATGAGAGAATTGCCCACAGAGGTGGCGCGTGTAGTTGATACGATGAAGGTGGGCGAAATATCCCAACCTTTCCAAATGATCAACAGTAAAGGCAAAACTGTTGTTGCCATAGCCAAACTCAAAAGCAGGACTGACGGTCATCGCGCAACCATAACAGAGGATTTTCAAGTGATGAAAAATGTGGTTTTAAATAAGGAGCGCGAAAAAACCATCAATAATTGGGTATCCGACAAGATTAAGCATACATACGTGCGTATGAGCGACCGCTATAAAAATTGTGACTTTAAGTATAAGGGGTGGATTAAATGACGAGTCGATCCATCTGCCACCTGCGTGCTATTGGGCATAGGATTATCTTTTCGATGGTTCTATGCTTCTTTGTCCTTGGCTTGCTCAACGCAGCAAGCCGGAAAGGGAAGCGAAAACCTACCGACGAGCGAGTGCATCTTGTTCATGCAGACGAGTTGAGGTACGACGCCTATGGTCCCAACCCGGATGTTCAAATAGTCAAGGGGCATGTAGCCTTCACGCACAAAGGGGCGCGGCTCAATTGTGACAGCGCTTACTTCTACCAAGGCACTAATTCTATGCGCGCCTTTGGCCACGTGCGATTTCGCCAAGGGGATACGCTGTCGCTTACGTGTGACAGAGCGTGGTATAATGGCGAGGAGCAAATGTTGGAGGCGAGACAAAACGTGGTGCTCAAACATCGAAAACAAACGCTCTATACAGACAGTTTGAATTATGACCGACTTTATGAGTATGCTTATTTTTTCAATGGCGGAAGATTGATAGATGGCAAGACAAAACTTAGTTCAGACTGGGGCGAATATCATACAGCCACCCGAACGGCTCGGTTTAACCTTGATGTTCAGCTCAAAACGCCCAAAAATTGGATTTCCACGGATACGCTTTACTATGACACAAGAAAGTCGAGAGCGCATGTGGTGGGCATGTACACCACGGATAAAGGCCGAGGCAAGGAGATGCCTTCTATCATAAGGGGAAAAGACAATACCATCACCACCACAGACGGCTATTTTAACACTGCCAAGGACGAGGCCGAGCTGTATGGACGATCCACCGTGGTGAACAAAGAGAAGACTATCACGGCCGATACCCTATATTATAATAGCGAGACTGGCAAAAATCGTGGCAAGGGTAGGGTGATATTTGTTGATGATAAGAATCTCCAAAAGATCACCTGCGAGAAGATGGAGTACAACGAGAAAATAGGCCGTGGATATGCCACGAAAAATCTTTTGGTCATGGACTATTCGCGCAAGGACACGCTGTATATGCACGCCGACACGATGCGGATAGAAACTTTTAATATCAACACAGACTCGGCTTTTCGTAAGGTTCACTGCTACAACAAGGTGCGAACGTACAGGGTGGATATCCAGTCCGTGTGCGACTCGCTCGTCTTCAATAGCAAGGATTCGTGCCTCACAATGTATCGCGACCCGATAATTTGGAATGCTGGGCGCCAGCTCCTTGGTGAGGTCGTCAAAGTATTTATGAACGATAGTACGGTGCGCGAGGCACACGTGTTGGGGCAGGCTTTGTCGGTGGAACAACTCCCGGATAGCACCTATTACAACCAAGTGTCCTCAAAAGATATGTATGCCTATTTCGTCAATGGACAAATGCGACGTAGCGATGCCGTCAGAAACGTCAGATCCATCTATTTTCCTATAGACAGCAAAGACAGCACGCTCATAGGACTTAACTATGTGGAGACCGACACCATGAAAATGTACATGTCTCCCAATCGCCAATTGGAACGTATATGGATGCCCAAGGCGCAAGGCACGCTTTACCCAATGTCGCAGATCCCCCCCACGCGATACAAGCTCGACGTATTTGCTTGGTTCGATTATATGCGACCCAAAGACAAGGACGATGTGTTTATTTGGCGTGCAAAAACACAAGGTAGCGAGCTCAAAAATATTGTTCGCCATGCGGCACCCATACAACAAATTAAGATAGATGAATCACCCACGCCTAAACAGCAAGTAAAACAAGGGGAGGATTAGATATGCCCATGCTCTTCAAAGTGCCTAAACCACGACGTTTTAAACATCCAATGATTTATAGCGACGAGCGTAAAGAACGATTAGCGCGAATAGAAGAGCGCGCGCGGCAAGAGTTGGGCATGTCTTCAAAAGGCACAACTACGAGCGCATCGCGACGCATAAGGTTTGCCACCGAATGGCAATTGCGCCATCAACAGCATGCCAAGTCATCGCATTCAAGTACAGTCTTGCTTCTTTTTTTAATAGCCTTATTCGTTTTATTACTGATAATATTGATAATATGAGTGATGTCATCCATCTTTTACCTGATTCCGTTGCCAATCAGATAGCGGCCGGCGAGGTGATACAACGACCGGCGTCTGTTATCAAGGAGCTGATGGAAAATGCCTTGGACGCTGACGCTAAGACGGTGGATGTGAGCGTGGTGGAGGCTGGTCGCACTTCCATCCAAGTGATAGATGATGGGAAAGGCATGTCCGAAACCGATGCTCGTTTGTCTTTTGAGCGCCACGCCACTTCCAAAATTCGCTTGGCCGACGATCTTTTCAACCTTCGAACAATGGGATTTAGGGGTGAGGCTTTGGCATCAATCGCTGCTGTGGCGCAAGTGCAACTCAAGACGCGCACGTGTAATGAGGAAATAGGCACGCAGCTGTCAATAGCCGGTTCGCGCTTTAAAGATCAGGAACCATGCGCTTGTCCCGTCGGTTCCAATTTCCTCATCGAAAACTTGTTTTACAACGTGCCCGCGCGTAGGAAATTTCTCAAATCGAACAATACCGAGCTCAATCACATCATAACGGCGTTTCAACGTATAGCCCTTGTATATCCAGAGGTGGCTTTCTCGTTAAGAAGCAACAACTCGGAGATGTTCAATCTCAGGGCTGGAGGTTTGCGCCAGCGCATTGTCGATATTTTTGGCAAACGTATCAACCAAGATCTTTTGCCAGTCAACGTTGAGACATCCATGTGTGGTCTCAATGGATTTGTGGGCAAACCCGAGTCTGCTCGCAAAAAAGGGGTACACCAATATTTTTTTGTCAATGGCCGATACATGCGACATCCCTATTTTCACAAGGCTGTCACAACGGCTTTTGACCGGCTCGTGCCTCAAGGTGACCAAGTGTCTTATTTCCTTTATTTTGACGTGGATCCAAAGGATATCGATGTCAACATACATCCCACCAAAACCGAAATAAAATTTGAAAACGAGCAAGCCATCTGGCAAATCGTTCTCGCTGCGGTCAAAGACGCTGTCGGTAGGTTTAACAATGTATCTACGATAGACTTTGATACCGAGGGTAAACCAGACATTCCGGTCTTTAATCCCAATAACCATGCGGAGGCGCCCAAGGTGGAATACAACCCCACTTACAACCCTTTTGACAGTATGCAGGCGCCTTGCTCCTATTCTTCAAAAGACCCCAAACCATCTAAAGGTGATGCCGACCAAATTATACGCTCGCATATTCCAAGCCAATGGGAGCAACTCTATGACGACCTTGACACTGAGGGCGAGCGCCAACATGACACACTGTTTCCCGAAACAGCGACCGAGACAGCTGATAGTCTCATAGCCGAGAAGTCGCCTGCACATTATCAATACAAGGGGCAATACATCATGACCGCTGTCAAATCTGGACTGATGGTCGTAGACCAACATCGTGCGCACATTCGTATCTTGTTCGATCACTATCAGAAACAACTTGCCACGCGAGCTGTGCACGCGCAGAAAATGCTTTTCCCCGATACCATCCAGTTGTCCGTGCAAGAAGACACGCTGTACCAAACCATAGCCGAGGAAGTTTCAGCCATGGGTTTTGAGCTTGCCAATCTTGGAGGCGGCACCTACGCTATCAATGCTATGCCCGAAGGGTTGGAGGGGGTAGATGTGCTATGTTTGCTACACAATATGCTCCAATCAGTGCAAGACAGAGGCGTCGCTGCTAATCAAGAGGTTTACGATACCATCGCGCTGAGCATGGCACGCGCCGCCGCAATACCTTACGGTCAAGTGCTAAGCAATGATGAGATGGAAAATATCATCAACAATTTGTTTGTCTGTTCCAATGTGAACTACACCCCTGATGGAAAAAGCGTGCTATATATCTTAAAACAGAACGATATAGAGCAAATGTTGCGTTAAATTTTAAGCAAAATGGACAATACTTGTATAGAATAAAAATATTTCTTGATTTTTTTATTAAATTTGTGTACAAAAATCGCTTAGATTTAAAAAATATTATTAACTTTGCCCGTGTAATAGTGTGCGATTCAATAAAAACGATATATATTTGATCATTAAAGAATAAAAGATTATGAAAAAACTGTTAATTGCACTGGCTTGCGCCGGTATGTTCACGGGTGCTAATGCTCAAGAGGCAACGCCTCAAAAGAAGTACAGTGTTGCTACCAATTCTTTTTGGAGCAATTGGTTTGTTCAATTAGGTGGTGACTACCATGCATGGTATCCAGACGAGGAGCATGGCCGTTTTGACAAACGCGCAGGTGTCTTCTCTGAAGATCGCCGTACATTTGGCGCTCATGTTGCCATAGGTAAGTGGTTCACTCCCGGTTTGGGACTCCGCACAAAGTTGCAGGCTTGGCAGGGCAAGAAGATTGCTCCTAAGAGCACTGGCGAGCGCGAAACATTCGACATGTGGATCCTGAACGAGCACATCATGTTCAACTTGAGCAACCTCCTCTGTGGCTACAATCCAAATCGTGTTTGGAATGTCATTGCTTTCGCTGGTGGTGGTGTGGCTCGTAACATGAGCGACAACCTCTATGCTATGCAGCTTAGCGCAGGTATCCAGTCTACATGGCGTCTTGGCAAACGTGCCAACTTCTATGTAGAAGCAGGCTGGAACCGTCTTGAGGAAGATTTCTCCTTGTATCAGGGCACTTCTTTGGCAGACACTCGTCTTAACCGCGGATGGGAAGACAAAGACAACGACGTGTATGCCGAGGTTGGTTTGACTTTCAATCTTGGTACCGCCACTTGGGACAAGGTGCCAGATGTTGATGCTATCAAGGCCCTCTCTCAGAGCCAGATAGACGCTCTCAACGCACAGCTCAATGACGCTAATGCAGAGAACGCTCGCCTGAAGAACTTGCTGGCCAACCAGCCTAAGCAGGAAGCACCTAAGGCTGTTAAGGAGTTTGTTACCACTCCGGTATCTGTATTCTTCAACATCAACCGTACCGATATCGCCTCTCAAAAGGATCTTGTAAATGTTGCCGCTATTGCAAAATATGCAAAAGAAAACGGTAATAAGTTGCTCGTAAACGGTTATGCTGATAGCGCTACTGGTACTCCAGAGATTAACCAAAGACTGTCTGAGGGTCGTGCCGCAACTGTTGCTGACGAGCTTGTTAAGATGGGCGTAGACCGTAGCAACATCACAACCGTAGGTCGTGGTGGTGTTGATGAGCTCTCTCCAATCTCATTCAACCGTCGTGCTACAGTTCAGGTTTCTGAGTAACATCATCATTTTCTCCTAATTTTTTGACATAAAGTAATTAGGAGTTCCTAAGAATTACAAATTGAGCGCACCGTTTATCGGTGCGCTCTTTTTTTATTGAGGTGTGCAAGCTATTCGGGCCAAGTATGATAATGATATGACAACTTTTCGTTTACATACTAATCCCATCGTGATTAGATACTAATCCTATCTCGTTTAGATACTAATCCCATCGTGATTAGATACTAATCGCATCTCGTTTAGATCCTAATCGCATCTCGTTTAGATACTAATCGCATCTCGTTTAGATACTAATCCCATCGTGATTAGATACTAATCGCATGGCGTTTAGATACTAACCACGTCGTAATTAGATACTAATCCCAAAGACTAACAGACTTTGATATGCTGGTTTTCGGTTTTGACATGCTGCGTTTAACCCCGAAAGGCAAAATCTTTAGCAAGAAAGGCGTTTCTGCTGATTGTTTCCTACTTCTATCTTGACACTTGCTCTGTTACGTTTCTGCATGCCATATCTGTGCAAACTCATGCTAAGCACTGACTTTGGCAGGACTATTTTTCTTGAATTTATTTACAAATTTTTAAATAATGACAATTTAGTTTCAAGACGTTGGTAATCAGATAGAAATAAAATGTGTGGCTTGTACTCTTCCTAAAAATTTATAAGGGGATATAGTCGCTTTTGATAATGTTTTTTGTTAGCGCTAAATCGTGTGGTTCTTGGTGCTCGCATGAATGTATGAATGACAGATTTGTGGAGCGTAATAAGTAATGATTTTTCATGTGGAAATAAAAAAAAGTTGCAAATATTTGGTGGTGCAATATTTTAATTGTATCTTTGCACCCGCAATCCGAGTTACTCGGGCGTTTAGCTCAGCTGGTTTAGAGCATCTGCCTTACAAGCAGAGGGTCGGCG
>ERZ1673752.816-NODE-816-length-49561-cov-25.752777_pt1 | contig 49561 bp, 47 predicted proteins | sample MGYA00580195_ERZ1673752 | MGnify/ENA primary metagenome ERZ1673752 (study PRJEB41218, sample SAMN15661744) | gut metagenome | host: Homo sapiens | place: Canada: London | collected 2015-08-20/2019-03-30 | study: EMG produced TPA metagenomics assembly of...
ACCCTTCGTTCAGGTTGCGTCTGCAAAGGTAATACATTTTTCGCCGAAAACAATATCCCGCTCCATTTTTATCGTCTCATTCCACCACACATTGTTCCATATTTCACTACCCATCAACAACTTACTTCACCTAAAACGACTTATCAACAATAAAGCAATCTGTAAACACATTTTTGGACATGTCGGAATGAGTGAGTGCACCAAGAAGAAGCGAGCAGGGCAACAAGAAAGTCCCCACCGCTTTCTCGGCAGGGACTTTCTTTTCATTTCTTATGTTCTATTCGGCATTCAAATCGCTGAACGCCACACCGAAGAAGCCACCGACTGCCATTACGTCTAACTGACAAAGACTATGCTTTGCCTCGTTAACGTACGAAGGCAGTGAGACACTCTTTTCTTTTGAATACACATAGCCGGCATCTTCCAATGCTTTCACAATAGAGGGAGAGTAAACTGTAGCCAGACTCTTTGCAACCATTGTAACACCTATATAATCCTCATCGAAAATAAGAAGATTGATCTTTTCAAAATCCTTCGTATTAGTGGTTATCACCGGTATACCCATTCCGGGATCCGTGGTTATACTCACAAAATAGGGTTTCTTTTTGTATTGCTCGGTCACTTCGGTTCCCGTTAGCTGCCAATCGTCTATCGGGAAGGGGAAATCCACTTTCTCTGGAATAATAAGATCCTCTTTTAAAGGAGCGTAATAGAAGTGTACTTCGGGAATAAAGTCGGCCTCTTTACCCTTTTCAGGCTTAATGTATAGACCTACACTGAGCGTACGCTCCTTATTATACAGAATGTGGTTAAGCTGTTGATCCACGGCTATAGTCGGCATAAAGCCAAACTTTTTGAGGTATTCGGTGCATACGGTTTGTTCGGGGAAGGCTTCAGGCGTAAATTCCACTGAAGCTTCTTCAAGGAACATTTTCGTATTCACATCAAACCAGTAGCGCACAGCAGGACGCTTAGCGTCTCCTGTTTTATATACATAAACGCCCTTGTCAGGTTTGGAGCGATCCGTATCCAGCGTATGCCCCAAACGCGCTTCAAAGAACTCCATCAGTTCCACCGTAACGCCTTTCGCCAGTAGTGGAATACCGAATGGTTCTTTATCAAGCATCGTCATTCGACCCCAAGAGAAAGCATCTTGGTCACTCTTTAAATAGATAAGACGATAAACTCCTTTCTCACTTGCTTTCTTATTAAGCGAATAGGAGAATCCCGTAGAGGCATTTAGATATACAACCACATCCGGATTTACGGATAAGCTTGCTTCAGCCTTATACTTCAGAGCTTCCAAAGCTTTCAGCAGATCGGCTTCGTCCTTCATCGTCACGTTGGTAGCGGCATATCGGTAGTTACCTGCTTCATCGAGGTAATAATCAATGGTTTGAGCCACTTTAGAGTCTTTCACCTTAACGCTGATGTGGCGTTCAGCCTCATTGTAGGTAACCTCGTTGCCTCGCGACTCTTCAGCACTTACCACATCGCTTGCCGGCACAATCACATTTGCTATCGGTTCCAAAAATGTTACAGTCTGCTCCACAGGGGGTTCCGGCGGAACCACGGGAGGGGTCGGTTTAGGTTCTTTTCCCTTGCATCCGAAGAGGAGCAGGGAAGCCGCCAATACAAGGGCGGCAGTAGTCAAATTCTGCTTCATACCACTTAATTAGATTTTGTCTTCTATGTTCTTTAATTATCTTCGTTTCCATTCGTATGTGCAAAATTACTATTTTTATCTGATTGAAACAATTTCCATGCCTAATATCAGATAATTGCTACATAAAGCATCCCTATAGGAATCAAAAGTATGGATTTAATTCATTTATTACAACAGATGGGTTTCAACAGATGGGTATCCGACCAGCCCCTAAAGCTCCCGTCCAATACAAACGTTCCATTCCTCATACGGAAATGTTCGTATTTTCTCAACAAAAGACGTAGACGTATTAGCCGAAACTTATATACCTATCAACTGAAAGGTATATAGGTTTCGGCTGAGAGGTATATACCTATCGAATGAAAGGTATATACGTATCGGGGCATCGGGTGCAAGCCGGGCGTTTGGAGTAGGGGCACGCCTGTCGATTAGGATGGAGGTGCGGTGGAGATGGTAGGTCGGTGGTCGGAAGGCTTGTAAATCCGATTGGTTTGCTTATCTTTGTCAAAGCTAAAGTAGGGAGGGCGTTCCTCCCCGTACGATGGCACTATTTCTTGGGGGTGCACTCCCTTTGCGGAGAGCTGAGATAATACCCGTGACCTGATCCGGATAATACCGGCGTAGGGAAGAGAGATGGAACAATCAAAGAGCGAGTACAGCTCGCCTCTGCTCAATCTCACTTAATTATGAAGGTTCAAGGTATGCCGCCCGGGAAACGGAACGGAGAAGCGTGCTTTGGCATATGAGAGATGAGTATGATTCATATCAGTATAAACGGTAAAGACCAAGCGGTACCCGAAGGAAGCACACCCTTAGCGGTGTTGACTGCCGGCGGGTATCCCACAACGCATATCGCCGTAGCGGTAAATAAGCGTATCATTCGGCGCGAGGAGTTGGATTCCTTTTCGCTGCAGGAAGGAGATGCGCTCATTATTATTGGAGCCGTTAAGGGCGGTTGACCTAAATCAGGAAACAAAAAGTAATAGAGCAAAATATGAAAGCAAGAGACAATGCGGCGGACGTAACCATCACACAGGGTGCGCTTCCCGGTAGCGAAAAGATATATGTTAAGGGCGAACGCGTTTCCGTAGCGATGCGTCGTATCGCACTTACGGATACCATTGACGAACACGGTGCGCGCCACCCCAATGAGCCTGTGGTAGTGTACGATACGAGCGGTCCTTATACCGATCCGGAATATAAGGCGGATCCGCGCAAGGGATTGCCCAAACTTCGTAGCGAGTGGATTGAAGCGCGTGGTGATGTAGAGCGTTTGGACGATTTGAGCAGTGAATACGGCAGAATGCGTCGTAGTGACAAGCGTCTGGATGATTTACGCTTTGAACACATCGAATCCCATCCGCTTCGTGCCAAAAAGGGACATCGCGTTTCGCAGTTGCACTATGCGCGCAAGGGGATTATCACGCCCGAAATGGAATATGTGGCCATACGCGAAAATCAGTGTTGCGACCGCATTCGCGAGGCTTATCGGAAAGAAAAGGGCGAAGGCTTTGGCGCTCATATGCCAGAGCTGATTACGCCTGAATTTGTTCGCGACGAAATAGCCGCAGGCAGAGCCATTCTTCCGGCAAATATCAATCACCCCGAGTGCGAACCGATGATTATTGGTCGGAACTTTTTGGTCAAAATCAACGCCAATATCGGTAATTCGCCTCTTTCCAGCAGTATCGCCGAAGAGGTCGAAAAGGCCGTTTGGGCAACGCGGTGGGGAGCTGATACCGTAATGGACCTTTCTACCGGTAAAAACATCCACGAAACGCGCGAATGGATCGTGCGCAATAGTCCGGTTCCGGTAGGTACAGTGCCGCTTTATCAAGCTTTGGAGAAGGTAAAGGGTAAAACAGAGGCACTTACGTGGGAGATATATCGCGATACGCTGATAGAGCAGGCAGAGCAGGGCGTGGATTATTTTACTATACATGCCGGGTTGCGGTGGCAGCATATCCCACTCACCATGAAGCGGTTAACCGGAATTGTGTCGCGTGGAGGCGCTATTATGGCACATTGGTGTACCATCCACAAGCAGGAAAGTTTCCTCTATACGCATTTCGAAGAGATATGTGAGATTTTGGCGCAATACGATGTGGCCGTATCTATAGGCGACGGATTGCGACCCGGCTCTATTGCCGATTCCAACGACGAAGCTCAGTTTGCGGAACTACGTACGCTTGGCGAGCTTGCACGTATAGCCGATAAGCATGATGTACAGGTAATTATCGAAGGCCCCGGGCACGTGCCGATGCAAAAGATTAGAGAAAATATGGATCTTCAGTTGGATCTGTGCAACGAAGCTCCCTTCTATACGCTCGGGCCGTTAGTTACGGATATAGCTCCCGGTTATGACCATATCACCAGTGCTATCGGCGCGGCAATGATTGGTTGGTACGGTACATCGATGCTCTGCTATGTTACGCGGAAAGAGCATCTCGGCTTGCCGAATCGCGAAGATGTGAAAGAGGGGGTTATTACGTACAAATTGGCGGCACACGCGGCGGATCTCGCCAAAGGGCACCCGGCGGCGTACTGGCGCGATTGGGCGATGAGCAAAGCGCGCTATGAGTTCCGTTGGATGGATCAGTTCCATCTTGCATTGGATAGTGAAACGGCAATGACGTTCCACGATGAAACATTGCCGGCGGAAGGACATAAAAAAGCGCATTTCTGCTCGATGTGCGGCGAGCATTTCTGCTCGATGCGCGCTTCCAAGCAATTGCAGGATCAAATCAAGGGAGAAAAAGCGAATTCTGCCTGTAACGAACAATGATTGCGCTGATTACACCGCCAACGGTTTCGCCTGCACTGGCGCGGAATTACAATAGTCTTTTTGCTTCCGGATTGGATGCACTCATCATTCGTATGCCCGGGGCGGATCGAAGTGATTATGAGGCGGTTGTAGCAGCTATTGAGCCCAAATGGCGGCATTTGCTCTTGGTGGATAACTACTACGATTTAACCCAAACCGCTTCAGTAGGAGGAATTCACCTAAATAAGGCACGTCGCGAGGGCTTCTGCTTTGCCGATGCACGCGGTTTGCGCATCAGTACCTCTACTCATTCGCTGGAGGAATTGGAGCATTTGCCCTTTAAACCCCAGTTTGCGCTACTCAGCCCGGTGTACGATAGTATATGCAAAGCGGGTTATAAGGCAAATGTGCCGTTGGAAGAATGTACGGAACGATTATTGCATTTATCCTTTCCGGTACTCGCTCTGGGCGGAATTACGCCGGAACGTGCCAAAGAGGTAATGCAGTACGGTTTTTCCGGTGCGGCGGCAATGGGCTATTTTTTCGATAGCGGTAATTGCCTTTTGGAGCGATTCCTCGCTTTTCCGCGCAACGAAGCGCTAACCATTGCCGGTCACGACCCATCAAGCGGTGCCGGAATGATTGCCGATGTGCTGAATATGGAGCATTTAGGCGTATTTCCGCTATCTGTGGTGACGGTCTGCACGGTACAGCACGAGGAGGAATTCAAAAGCACCTATGCAACTCCTTTGGAAAAAGGATTGGAGGCTACAGCTCACCTGCTCACGATTCATAAGCCTATAGCAGCTAAAATAGCGCTGACGGAAGAAATTGCCGATGTGGCGGCTTATGCTAAAGTATTGCGCGCCGGAGGAGTGAAGCGAATTGTATGGGATCCGGTGATTAAACCGACCCAAGGGGATATTGCTTTGCACGCATCTCCCGAACGAAAAGTACTACAAACAATTGCTCCGCTGATAGACCTAATTACGCCTAATTTGCCCGAAGCGGAAGCACTGTTTGGTAGCAGCGATCCCGCTATGGTACAGCAAGCAGCACGGGAACTCGGAGTTGCCGTTTTGCTCAAGGGCGGACATAGTGCGGATAGTGCCTATTGCTCCACGGATACGCTCTTTTTGCCGGATGGACATTTTGTCGCCCATTCCATACCAAAAGCGCCTTCCACGAAGCATGGCACAGGATGTGCATTATCATCTGCGATTACCGCCTTTTTGTCGCGAGGGTTCACGCTTACGCAAGCATGCCGGTATGGACAGCAATATGTAGAAACATTGCTCCGCAGTAGCGATCGCCTCTTTATGGAGCGAAATGACCGGATGCAGGTTCGCAAGAAGCGAGCATTGCGAACGACGCATTTGATGTATATCACTGATGCATCGGATACGGAACTTGTACTGAAACAGGCTGAAGCCGCTCTGCAAGGCGGTGTGCGCTGGATACAGCTGCGTATGAAGGAAGCATCGCACGAAGATATCGTTACCACCGCACGCAAGCTTAAAACCTTAATGGCGGCTTACGAGGAGGCAACGCTTATCATTAATGATGATGTGGAAGCGGTACTGGAAAGTGGAGCGGACGGCGTGCATCTGGGACTTAGCGATACCTCTATAGGCGAAGCGCGCAAGCGGTTGGGCATAAACCGAATTATTGGCGGAACTTGCAATACGGCACAGGATTTGCATTATAGAACCTTGGAAGGCACCGATTATGTTGGGGTGGGGCCATGGCACTTTACCCGGACCAAAACCCATCTCAGCCCGATGGTTACCCCTGAAAACTTAGAGCAAATCATCACTTCCAATACGGAATCCGTTCCGCTCTTTGTGATCGGAGGCATTACGGCCCCTGACATCGAAGCATTGGGACGCTTCGCAATAAACGGAGTAGCCGTTTCCGGAGCGATTAACAAAGCTACAAATATATCGCTGAGTGCGAATCAATTAACAACGCTCAGCAACAAACATTTCAATAGAAACCTTTGAAAACAAACATTAGAATATGAATGAGCCTTTAGTAATTGCGGGACACGAATTCACGTCTCGCCTCTTTGTCGGAACGGGTAAGTTTCCGTCCAATGAAGCTATGAAGGCTGCCATCACCGCCTCCGGGAGCCAGTTGGTTACGGTAGCGCTGAAACGCTTGGAAACCGAGCGCGATCACGACAGCTTAGTGGAACATATAACCGCTGTGGAGGGAGTTACCCTTATGCCCAATACCAGTGGGGCACGCGATGCGGAAGAAGCCATTTTTGCGGCACACTTGGCACGAGAAGCCTTCGGTACCAACTTTATCAAAATTGAAGTACATCCCGATCCCAAATATCTACTACCGGATCCGATTGAAACCCTCAAAGCGGTGGAAACACTGGCAAAGGAAGATTTTATTGTATTGCCCTACGTTCAGGCTGACCCCGTTCTGTGCAAACGTTTGGAGGAAGCCGGTGCAGCGGTAGTAATGCCACTGGGCGCGCCCATCGGGTCCAATAAGGGCCTTCGTACAAAGGAACTATTGGAAATAATTATATCCGAAAGCCAAGTGCCCGTGGTGGTGGATGCCGGTATAGGTGCCCCCTCTCAAGCAGCGGAAGCGATGGAAATGGGTGCTGACGCCGTACTGGTGAATACTGCAATTGCTACCGCTCGTAATAGCGAACGTATGGCTCTTGCTTTCCGAAATGCAGTTATCGCCGGGCGCGAAGCCTTTGAAGCCGGATTGCCCGGAGTAAGAAATTTTGCAGTAGCTACCTCACCGCTGCAAGGCTTTTTTGACAAGGAGACGAAGTAATAATGAGCTTTTACGATCATATACTTACTTACGATTGGGACACGGAAGAAAAGTCCATTTTTGCCAAAACCTCTGATGATGTAGCTCGGGCTATAGAAGCAGAGCGTCCCACGTTGGAAGATTTCAAAGCACTGATATCTCCTGCCGGTGAGCCTTTTATGGATCAAATGGCAGTGAAGGCACAGCAGCTCACGCGGCAGCGTTTCGGTAAAACAATACAGATGTACGTGCCGCTCTATCTGTCTAACTTCTGCACGAATAACTGTATCTATTGCGGTTTCAGCAGTCATAATGCCATTAAGCGCAAAAAGCTCAGCGTGGAGGACGTAATGGAGGAAATCGAGGTGCTGAAAAAGTGGGGTTTCCGTCATATACTTATTGTTTCCGGGGAAGCTCCCAAACTGACCGATACCGCTTACTATAAGGAGATTGTGGATGCTCTGCGCCCACATTTCGCGCAAATATCGCTCGAAGTACAGCCTTTGAACACAGAAGATTACAAAACGCTCCGTGAAAGCGGAATAAGCTTTGTATGTGTGTATCAGGAAACGTATAATCACGAAGCCTATCCGCAATTCCATCTGCAAGGGCAAAAAAGAGATTACCGGTACCGTTTGGAAACACCTGAGCGTTGCGCACAAGCAGGAATGCAAAAGATGGGTATCGGTGCATTGTTAGGTTTACAGAATTGGCGTACCGATTCCTACTTTACGGCAATGCATATGGATTGGATGGAAAAGCACTATTGGAAGATGAAATTCTCCATTTCGTTGCCCCGATTGCGCCCGCATGTAGGTGCCTTTATGCCCAAAGATCCGATTAACGATAAGCAAATGGCACAATTGATTATGGCGTATCGTCTTTTCAATCCGGAAGTGGATATATCCCTTTCCACACGCGAAAGCTCGGACTTCCGCGACTTGGCTATGCGGATTGGCGTTACCACTATGAGTGCGGCATCCAGCACTGAGCCGGGTGGCTATGCGCATCGGGATGTGGAACTGGAACAATTTGTCATTAACGACGGCCGTACGGTGGACGAAATGGCGGCAGCTATACGCAGCCAAGGCTACGAACCCGTATGGAAAGATTGGGACGGATGGCTTTAATGCAATTATGCCACTAACTGAGAGTGAACGTCTGCGCTATGAGCGTCAGTTGATGCTGCCCGACATTGGCGAAGCAGAGCAGGTGCATTTGAAACAAATGCGCTTGCTCATCGTCGGTGCCGGAGGCATCGGTTCGCCCCTGATACTCTATCTGGCGGCTGCCGGTATCGGTGCATTGCGCATTGTGGATAGCGATGTGGTTGCTCTGTCTAATCTGCAACGACAAATATTATACCGAACGGACGATGTAGGACGCTTCAAAGCGGAACTTGCCGCTCAACGTGCTACGGAGCTGAATCCCTATTGCCGAACAGAAGCTGTAATAGAGCGTTTTGATAAGCAGAATGCTATGGATTTGGCTGTTGATTGCGATATGATTATTGATGCCACGGATAATCTGGCTACACGTTACCTGCTGGATGCTACGGCACGAGCTTGTAAACTTCCGTATCTGTACGGAGCCATCCAGGGATATACGTTTCAATCCGCCCTTTTTACCTATAGCAACGATGGACCGGGCTATAGCGATCTGTTTCCGGAATACAATGAGGGTGGTGACGAAGCTCCGGTTGCCGTATTTGCCCCTGCCGTAGGTGTATTAGGCTCATTGATGGCTGCTCAAGCACTTAAAGCATTGCTTCGCGTGGGCGAAACGCTTGATGGGAAGCTCCTCCGCGTAGATATCCGCTCCCTAACAGCTGAGCTCTTCTCCTTCTTATAAGTTGCTCGTCACGACAACACCTATTTAGCCTTGCTGTGCCAAATAAAGCATTAGAGAGGCAAGCGATTCGGAGTCGTTCAGCGAAGGAACCAGCATACATTTTTCTCCCCCGAGAGTGGTGAATTCACTGCTCAATGTACAACCGACATCGTACACATTTTCCAGACAATCAACAAGAAATCCGGGGCATGCAACCAGTACTTTCTTATAGCCGTTCCGGAGCCAATCCGCAGGAGCTTCTTCCAGCATGGGACGGAGCCACTTGCGTCCCATTGCCGATTGAAAGTACATCTTTACGGGCGGATGATCTTTCGGAAGCCTTTCTGTTATAAGACGCATCGTTTCGTTGCACTGCTTGCGGTAGTTAAATCCGTTCAGACACCCAAAGATCTGGTGGACGAGTGGGATACTATGATAACTAACGGCAATTAAATCGTATGAATCCTTAGCCAGTTCCTCGTTGATGGGAGCAGCTACCGCCTCAATATACTTATCGTTGTTGCCATAAGTGTGTACTGTGCGAATAGGCGTTTGGGGGTAAATCTCCCTAACAAAACGCTTTATACCGCTGAGCGTGGCAATAGAACTACCATAGGTGTGCTGCGGGAAAAGAGAGACGAGAATAATCGATTCAAATGGCCCGTCTGCAAGCAATTGTTGCCGTAGAGCGGAAAGCGCATCTGCGTCCGAAGGCATCGTTGCAAGATAGATTCTATTGTCGTCCGTAGCGAGCCGTTCCGTTTGGGTGCGGAGCCGCTCCCCATAGAGCCGCAACGGCAATTCTCCTCCGTATAGAGATGCCAATGCTTTGTATCGCTCTACTGCCGATGGAAGATGATCCGTAATCACATGCCGCTCAATGATGCGCTTGCGAATAAAGCTTGGTGCCGAAATTACGTTCGGATCACCCAAGTAGCCTCTCAGATAATCGGCTACGGCTTCCGATGACGTATTGCTCGGAGTTCCGATGGAAATAAGGATTATTGCTTTCAAAAGATGGCAATGGTAGATGCAATTGTAAATCAGAAAGCCCGTCCCTTACACAAAGGAACAGGCGTACAGGGAACCTACCGGAAGAAGATAAATCCGGTAGCAATGAACCTCACATTAATACTCGTCCGATACGGAGAGTTTGGCTCTCCCTTTGGCACGGCGTGCTGATAATACGCGACGCCCGTTTGCCGTAGCCATACGACAACGGAATCCGTGTTTGTTCTTCCTTTTCCTATTGTGGGGTTGAAACGTTCTCTTCATGGTTATTTATCTTTCGTCTACTTTTTTCTACCGCCTGCAAAGGTACAAATTATTTTTCATCAGCCAACGCTATCAGTGCCTTATAGAGCGGATGCACCGGCAAACCCATCACATTATAGAAAGAGCCTTCAATGCGCTGTACCGCAATGTATCCGATCCATTCCTGTACGCCGTAGGAACCGGCTTTATCGTAGGGAGCATAGTGCTCTAAATAGTAGGCAATTTCTGATTCTTTAAGCAGAGCAAACGTAACAAGGCTTTGCGAAGAAAACGAATCCGAATATCCCTGTCCAAGGGTAAGCGCTACGCCCGTAACGACGGTATGAGTACGTCCGGATAGCTTATGCAACATTTCTTCCGCCACTTCCCTATTGCGTGGTTTCCCTAATATCTCGTTTCCGACTATAACCGTTGTATCCGCCGTGATCAGCAAGTCGTTAGGTGCAAGAGATGCTCGGTAGGCATCTGCCTTTTCTCGGGCGATATACTCTGATACTTCTTCTAGTGGAAGCGTATTTGGGTAACTTTCGTCAATATTAGGTATGGGACGCACTTCAAACGGAATATCTAATCCGCTGAGCAATTCGCGTCTTCGTGGCGATTGGGAGCCTAATATAAGGTGGTACGGATAAGAGAGCATACTACCAATCAAGATTTATTTGTTCCGTATGCCACTTCCCCTGAGCACGCATTACCTGTTCGATCACATCGCGAGCTACGCCCTCCCCTCCGTTACAGGGCGAAATGTATTGAGCAGCATCTAATGCTTCATAAGCGGCATCACGCGGTGCAGCTGCAATACCCACAAAGCGCATTACCGCTACATCGGGCATATCGTCACCCACGTAAATAGCCTCTTCAGCCTTCAATCCGTATTTTGCGAGAAAATGCTCCATATCGGCAACCTTATCTCGTGATTCAGCGTAGTAATCCGTTATCCCGAGATACTCCATTCGGAGCCGCGTTTGCGGCGAATTGCCCCCCGTGATTACAGCAACCCGATAACCGTGCGAAATAGCCATTCGGAGCGCAAAGCCGTCCTTCACATTTCCGGTACGCTGAGGAATACCGTCCGCGCCCAAAGTAGTTACCGAGCGGCTCAGCACGCCATCTACATCAAAGGCAAAAGCCTTTATAGAACCAAGATCTTGAGGAATAGCACTCATATCATTTAGTATAGTGTGCTTCGATGGAAGCAGTCAAAAGATTATATATATCGGTGAATGACCCGGGCAGATTGCTGAGCAATTCGCGATGCTTTGCTATTGTTGCTTCATCGTGCCGCCGAGCCGGTCCGCTCTGCGCCTCGCGTGGCGACAACATATTCGCCTTGCGGAACGTTTCCGCTATAAGTGGATGCAGATCGGAATAGGAAAGATTCTCTTCATCCGCGAGCAATTCTTCAGCTATAGCGAGCAAATGATTGGTAAAGTTGCAAGCAAAGACCGCTGCCAAATGTAGCTTCGTACGGCTCGCCACATCACTTTTTCGTGGATTCATGCCGAGTAACTGCGCCAATTCATATATTGTTTCGCGCGCTTTTTCACTATTATGTTCCACAAAAAGCGGTGTATTGCTCAGCTGTATAGGAAAGTTACGTGTGAACGTATTGAATGGATAAAAAAGCCCGTATGCATCGTGGTATGGAGCAAATACGTCGCAAGGAAGTGCCGCTGCCGTATGTAGCCATACACCATCGGTTACGGGTATTTGAGAAGCTACTTCGCTAAGAGCCGCATCGCTAAGAGCAAAAAGATAGGCATCTGCATCTTTCGGCAATGTAGTCAACGTATCTGTCACACACATCAAGGGAGCATATCGCTCCTTCAACTGCCTTGCGCGAGCAATGGTTCGGTTATAGAGTGCAACCGGCACTACACCGGCTTCCGACATTGCTACCAAGAGACTCTCAGCAACCGCTCCCGCTCCGATCAGTACAATTCTCATTTCTCACTTCCGATTTACTCCATTCGCCACAAAGATACTCCTTTTTTGATCGTAACTTGGCAAGACCTAAACGCAGCGAACCGAAGAATTGGCCTCGCATCTACGTGATAACACACGCCACTCGTCTTCTCTACTGAAGTCACTCCACATGAGAAATAGCCCAAAAGCCCAACTCAGCGGAAGCATAATTGCCAAAAAGACACTTTGCTCATCTTCTCTGCAAAGACGTCCGCCTCACAGAATCTTCTTGACCATCGGGCAATTCTTAGCTCTCTCATATATATCTTCTCACTTTCTTATACATATCTTCTCGATAAATTCCTTAAAGGATTTATACAAATCATTTTAATTACGCATATAAATTCTTTCAACGATTTATATAAATCATTTAAAGAATTCATAGTAAAAGCTTATACATAATCCCAAACAACCTAACTTATATCTGGACAAAGGTATAGTGATTATTACCTCAATAGGTATTTGGAGGATTAATAACGGCCTAAGGTGTGCTATACCCGCTCCTAATAATGTTCAAGGTCTGTATATCAAGCACCATTTGGTTGTCGTATAGTTTGGAATATTCGGTATGGGATGTATTTCGTCTGCATACGATACAATTGCATTATGATGCGAAATGAGTATCTTTGTCGTACAATAAAGAAAGTGAAGCTTTGCCACAAGGGCAAGGAAAGAAGAAACGCATAACAAACGCATATTAAGTATCACACAATAATAAAGAGCAAAAAGAGATGACAAAGGTTGGTATTAACGGGTTCGGGCGCATTGGTCGCTTGGTATTCAGGGCTTCATTGGAACGCGATGATTTGCAAGTAGTTGCCATCAACGACTTGATTGATGTTGACTATATGGCATATATGCTGAAGTATGACTCAGTACACGGACGTTTCAAGGGAGAAGTACATACGGAAAACGGTATGCTGGTGGTTAATGGACGCAAGATCCGTGTAACTGCCGAAAAGGAACCGCGCCTTATCAATTGGGGTGCCGTAGGTGCAGAATACGTAATTGAAAGCACCGGACGCTTCCTCACAAAAGAACTTTCACAGGGACATATCGAAGCCGGCGCTAAGTACGTGGTTATGTCCGCGCCGTCCAAGGACGATACGCCAATGTTCGTTACGGGAGTAAATTTGGATAAGTACCAAAAGGGCACACAGTTCGTATCCAACGCTTCGTGTACAACTAACTGCTTGGCTCCTTTGGCTAAGATCATTCATGACAATTTCGGCATCGAAATGGGGCTAATGACTACTGTTCACGCAGCAACTGCTACGCAGAAGACGGTAGACGGACCGAGCCTTAAGGATTGGCGCGGAGGACGCAGTGCCATCGGCAATATTATTCCTTCTTCCACCGGTGCCGCCAAAGCAGTAGGCAAGGTGATTCCTTCGCTGAACGGGAAACTGACCGGTATGTCGTTCCGCGTACCCACAATGGACGTTTCAGTTGTTGACTTGACCGTTCTGTTAGGTAAAGCTGCCACTTACGACGAAATCAAGAACGCCGTAAAGCGCGCTGCTGAAGGCGATATGAAGGGAATTGTGGAATATTGCGAAGAAGACGTTGTATCAACGGACTTCACAAGCGATGCACACACTTGTATTTTCGATGCTAAGGCCGGTATTGCACTGAACGACAATTTCGTAAAATTGGTTGCTTGGTACGATAACGAATGGGGTTATTCCAATAAGATTCTCTGCCTTACTGCCCATATGGCTAAGGTAAACGGTTAACCCAATTAACAGACTGCTGCCGGTGTCTTCTTCGGAGGATACCGGCACATTATTGGACACTCTACCCCACAACAACGTGAACCTACAAGAACGAATTGATCACCTTACCGAAGAGTTAGATGCACTTCGGCCCAAAACATTGGAGGAAGTAGAGGAGTTACGCATACGTTTCCTAAGCCGAAAAGGAGCCGTAGCGGAACTTTTTGAAGCATTTAAGCAACTTGCTCCCGAAGAAAAACGTGCCCTTGGCTCTGTAGTTAACCGCGTTAAGCAGCTCGCCACCGAACGAATAACGCAGTTTAGGCACGATTTGGAAGAGGTACGTGAGGTAGCTCACGAGGATTTAACGCGCACCGCAGATGCGTTGCCGATGGGGAGCCGCCATCCGCTTTCTTTGGTGGAGGAAGAGGTTCTCGCCATCTTTACCAAATTGGGCTTTAGCATTGCACGGGGGCCGGAGATTGAGGACGATTACCACCTATTTTCGGCACTTAACTTTCCGCCCGATCATCCTGCTCGCGATATGCAGGATACCTTTTTCATACAACAATCGCCGGACATATTGCTCCGCACGCACACTTCCAGCGTACAAATTCGTGTAATGGAGCAATCTCAACCACCCATCCGCGTTATTTGCCCGGGACGCGTATACCGCAATGAAGCTATTTCAGCGCGAGCCCACTGTTTTTTTCACCAAGCGGAAGCGCTTTATGTAGACAAAGGCGTTTCGTTCCGCGATCTTAGGGAGCTATTGCTCTTCTTTGCGCGTGAATTCTTCGGACCCGATACGCAAATTCGCCTTCGCCCGAGCTATTTCCCCTTTACCGAGCCATCCGCCGAAATGGATATATCGTGCAACATATGCCACGGAGCCGGATGTGCGCTTTGTAAACAGACCGGATGGGTAGAAATATTGGGGTGCGGAATGGTAGACCCCAATGTACTGCGGAACTGTGGCATTGATCCGGAGGTATACAGTGGCTATGCGCTCGGTATGGGTATTGAGCGAATGGCAAACTTAAAGTATCGCTGCAACGATCTGCGTCGCTTCTCCGAAAACGACATACGCTTTCTGGCACAATTCGAAGGTGCGCATTGAGGAACGAACCCACGCGGTACTAGAGGCGCTCAGTGCCGCCATTCCCAATCCTACTACAGAGCTACACTATCGCTCTGCGTATGAGCTATTAGTTGCGGTGATACTTTCGGCACAGTGTACCGATAAGCGCGTCAATATGGTAACCCCCGACCTCTTTGAAGCGTTCCCCACCGTGGGAGCATTGGCAGCGGCATCTGCCGAAGAGGTACAGCCCTATATCGGCAGCGTTACCTATCCAAACAGCAAAGCAAAGCACCTTGTTGAAATGGCGCGCTATGTGACCGAGCATTACGGAGGAAATATTCCCTCAACGCGTGAGGAGCTGATGAAGCTCCCGGGCGTAGGGCGAAAAACGGCAAACGTGATGCTTATTGTCTATTTTGATTCACCCGCTATGCCGGTAGATACGCACGTGATGCGTGTATCCAAACGCATCGGGTTGGCTCCGCAAAGTGCCAAGACGCCCGAAGCTGTTGAGCGCACATTGCTACGTCATATTCCTGCGGATTGGCTTGGCACGGCACATCACCTGCTCATTCTGCACGGGCGCTACACCTGCACGGCACGCAACCCCCGATGCACCGATTGCCCCATTGCTACACTCTGCCGACATCGCACCGCCGCCTTGCGCGAATAGACACTCCCCCACCCCGAAAAAAGATCTATACCCACCTAATAGGCAGTTCTTGTGGCGAGTGGAACAGCTCCGCAATAGACGCTTGATTTCGGTTCGGATTTTCGGTAAAGTGAGACTCTCTTCTATGAGGAGATTCGGTGTAACATTCGTTTTCTGTTGTGGGTAGCGAAAGACTCCACTAATTAGGTATATTTATAGGTCCTCTTTTTCGGGGAATGCTGTATGAGGGTAATCGGGCGGAGAGAGGGTGGTGGTGCTGTATTCGGAGTGATGAGTAAAATGTCATTCTGCTCGGTATTCCCTATTATTTTCTTACCTTTGCCCTCCGTATACGAAATGAAGTAGAAAAGAATATGGCTACACTCCAAAAGATACGCAATCAAGCCGGATTACTGATTATAGTAATCGGGGTGGCGTTATTGGCTTTCATCATTGGTGACGGCTTGCGCTCGGGTTCAACCGTAGCACAGCAGAGCAAGCAGAATGCACTGAATATAGATGGCGAAAAGGTTAAAATAGAGGACTATTCGGCACGCCTCTCTGAAATAACCAAGATGTACGAACAGCAAGGTAAGCAGCTGAGCGATGAGGATCGTATGCAGATCAACAATCAGCTCGCCCGTGAGTTTGTGCAGAATGCCGCTCTAAAGAAAATTACGAAGCAAACAGGGCTCGTAGTAACTGCCAAGGAACTATTTGCCCTAGTAGTGGGGGATGAAATAGCACAGCATCCTATAGCTGCAAATAACTTAGGTTCGGATCCAAACCAGATCAAGGATTTCCTGCGTCAATTAGATCCCAATCAGATCAAAACTCTTCCGAGTGAACAACAGGCATCGGCGTACGAAGCAAAAGCTCAATTGGACGCTCTGTACAAGAGCATTTCCTCGGAACGACTGCTTCAAAAGTATACTGCTATAATGTCTCGTACTTATGCGGTAAACAAGATTGATGAGCCGTTTATGTCCGGTACGCCCACGCGTACGGTAGCTGTTGTGCGTACACCGTCTACTATGTTGCAGGATACAACCATCAAAGCTTCGGACAAGGAAGTAGCTGATTATTACGCTAAACACATTGAAAACTATCGCTTGCCCAACCCTTATACGGAAGTAGATTATATAGCTATGGAAGTATTGCCCAGTGAAGCGGACAATGCAGCATCCAGAGCCGAAATGGAGAAAGCGCGAGCTTCGCTACTTCATACGGATAATGCGGAATCAATCGTACGTAATTACGACAATGGTTTTGCTCCCAATATGTACCTCACTTCTGAAGAACTTCAGTCAATGAACCTCAGCTTTTTGCTGAACAACTTTATTGAAACTGCCGTTCCGGGTGATGTGAATCAGCCAATTGTAGAGAATGGACGCTACAGTCTGATAAAGATGGTAGATAAAAAGATGGCTCCCGAGTACATAACGGCACGTGTGATTGCACTCGATTCCATCAACTTTAGGCTTGCCGACAGCATCGTTTCTGCCATTAACAACGGAGCTCCGTTTGGCGAAATGGTGAGCCGCTATTCAATTGATCCTGCAACCAAGGAGCAAGAAGGCTTCTTTACCTACAAAGATCAGTATGGTATGTCAAGCCGAAACCTATCTGAATCAATGCTTTTCCGCTCCGGGCTGGATACTCTTTACCGCGTTGCTCCGGGACATGCATTCGTTATGGATCGCCCTGGTAATAAGATGATTATGGAAGTAGCTTCCGTTGGCGAGCCGGTTCAGAAGTATAAGATTGCTTTCTGTAGTATTCCTGTTACATATTCAGACGAAACGTACAACGGAAAGTACCGTATTATGAGCGATATTCTCAACGGTAACAAAACGTTTGATACGATGAAAGCTGCTGCTCAAAAGCAGGGTTTGGAAGTAACTGAGGCAGTTAAAACGGACGTAACACAAGCACAATTGGGCAACATTCCTCAGTCTCGCGAAGTGGTTAGTTGGGCTCTTCGCGGAAAGGAAGGAGATGTAAGCGAACGCATCTTCCGTTGCGGCAATAGCCACTTGGTAATTGCGCGCATTGGTAAGACTGTTCCTGCCGGATACCAGCCTGTTGAAGACGTAAAGCAGAGCATATCCGATAAATTGGTAGCTGAAAAGCGTGGCGAAAAGTATGCATCTATGCTGGCATCCAAGAACTGTCAGTCGATGAACGAATATGCTACTACTATGCAAGCATCTTTGGATACGCTGAAGAATGTATCGCTCACAACCGAAATCAATACCGCGCCGCGTATGAGTGCCTATGCTATGACGCTGCCCTTGGGACGTATCTCCAAACCGTTTGCTTCCGGAACGGAAGTGATTGTGGTGCAGCCAATTTCCGAGGATAAGACTACCCCCGTGAATAGTAATATGGCACAAATGAAGAATTCAATCGGTCAAGGGTTGGGATGGCGTGCCTTCCAATGCGTGATGGATCGAATGAAAGTGGTTGATAATCGCGGTCGTTTCTACTAAAAACAAGTATTAACGCAATATGATGAGGGCTCCGAAGTGTTCCTTTTAAAGGTGACGCTTCGGAGTTTTCTCATTATTTCATAATGATACAAGTTGGCATTCTTTCCGATACTCACGGCTATTACGACGAACGCTTTGCGCATTATTTTGCCGAATGTGGTTTGATTTTGCATGCTGGGGATATCGGAAGCATTGTTCTCGCGGAGCGGCTTAACGAAATAGCACCTCTAAAAGCGGTATATGGCAACATAGATGGTCAGGATATTCGTTCGTGTTACCCCGAATATCTATCTTGCACTATTGAGGGAGTTAGCGTGCTGATGATGCACATCGGTGGCTATCCGGGGCATTATAGTGCTAAGGGGCGCGAGTTGATCGAAAAGTTGAAGCCTGATTTATTCATTTCCGGGCATAGCCATATCCTCAAAGTTCAGTACGATAAGCGTTATAATTTGCTGCATATCAATCCGGGTGCCGCCGGTTTATCGGGTTGGCAAACCGTGCGCACGCTGATTCGTCTGGAATTTGACCATTCCACGATGCGTAATCTGGAGGTAGTTGAACTGCATACGCCCGGGAAGTCCTAAATAGGTATATACATTTCATTTGAAAGGTATATAAGTTTCATTCGAAAGGTATATAGGTTTCGTTTCAGAGGTATATAACTTTTCGCTACCGTCTCTATCGGTAAGGCTGAGTGATGAGTATTCTCCGGACAGACCTCCCAGTGTGCATCTTGGGGAGGATACGCTATAGGGACTATTTTTGTATCTTTGCGGTAAAGGAAATGCAAGCATAGTGAGCAAAAGGAAAGTAATAGATATGGCAAGTAAGAAAAAGATTCAGTTCAGCCTCGTGTATCGCGACATGTGGCAATCTTCAGGAAAGTTCCAGCCTCGGGCAGAACAATTGGCTGAAATAGCCCCCATCATCGTTGAAATGGGATGCTTCAGTCGAGTGGAAACGAACGGAGGTGCCTTTGAGCAGGTACAGCTTCTTGCGGGGAATAACCCAAACGAAGCCGTGCGCGCTTTTACCAAAACTTTTAATGAGGCAGGTATTCTTACCCATATGCTAGACCGCGGACTGAACGGCTTACGCATGTATCCCGTTCCCGCCGACGTACGTAAGCTGATGTATAAGGTTAAGAAGGCGCAGGGCGTGGATATCACCCGTATTTTTGACGGGCTAAATGACCCCCGCAACATCATACCCTCCATTCGTTATGCTAAGGATGCCGGTATGATACCTCAGGCAACACTTTGCATCACTTATTCACCGGTGCACACCATCGCTTACTATAGCAAACTCGCCGATCAACTGATTGAAGCCGGTGCTCCCGAAATTTGTCTTAAGGATATGGCAGGTATTGGTCGCCCACATTTCTTAGGTCAATTGGTTAAGAGTATCAAGAGTAAGCATCCGGAGGTGATCATTCAGTACCACGGTCATAGCGGTCCCGGCTTCTCGGTAGCATCGATGATGGAAGTTTGTAAGAACGGAGCTGACATTATTGACGTAGCTATGGAGCCGATCTCGTGGGGAAAAATTCATCCGGATGTAATTACGATTCGCGAAATGCTCCTTGATGCCGGTTTTGACGTTCCCTCTATCAATATGAACGCTTATATGCGTGCTCGCAGCAAGACGCAGGAATTTATCGATGATTTCCTTGGTTTCTTTATGTCGCCTACCAACAAGGAAACCTCTTCTCTATTGGTTGGATGCGGATTGCCCGGTGGTATGATGGGATCGATGATGAGCGATTTGCGAGGAGTACATGCCGGTATCAATATGTATCTAAAGAGTAACGGCCAACCGGAGCTATCTATTGACGATTTGCTCGTTAAGTTATTTGACGAAGTAGCCTACGTTTGGCCGCGAGTAGGCTATCCACCACTTGTAACGCCGTTCAGCCAATACGTAAAAAACGTATCTTTGATGAACGTTTACAACATGGTTCGCGGCGAAGGACGCTGGCAAGCCATCGATCAGAACGTATGGAATATGATTTTGGGTAAGGCGGGTCGCCTGCCCGGTAAGTTGGATAAGGAAATTGTTGCCCTCGCTAAGTCCAAAGGGTTTGAATTTAGCGATGCAGATCCACAGCAGTTTTATCCGGATGCGTTGGACGAATATCGCAAGGAAATGGACGAAAACGGCTGGGATTACGGCAAAGACGATGAAGAGCTCTTTGAGCTTGCCATGCACGACCGTCAGTATCGCGATTTAAAGAGCGGAGTTGCCAAAGAAAGGTTCGAGAATGATCTCGCCAAGGCTAAGGCAGATAAGTACGCTAAGCAAGGCTTTGACGACACCGAAGTTAAAAAGGCGTTGCGTGCCGGTACAATTGCCGTTGAAGCACCGGCTAACGGTATTGTTTTGTGGGAAATCGATCCGGTGGAAGGCAGCAAGGCTCCTTCCGTTGGAACGGAGTTTGCTACCGGACAACCCTTCTGTTCCATACAGAACAGCTATGGAAATATCACGGAAGTACTCAGCCTTGTTACCGGCAAAATAGCTAAAATTTGCGTGCCGCAAGGAGGTGTAGTACGGAAGGGTGATGCCATTGCGTACATTAAGCCGGCAGAGAAGGAAGTTTTGTGGCCGGAATACCAATCGCCGCTCGTTCGTATTGAACAACAAAAGCGTCCACGCAAGCGTGTTCCACGCCCAATCCGCTAATAACGAAGGGTAACAAATCGGCAATACAGATTGAAAATTCGCTGAAAGAGAGTACCTCGTGGCTCCGGCCGTGAGGTGCTTTTTTATCGACGGAAGCCACTTTTCTCAACAAGGATACCATCTTGTTCCTCCCATACCAACGAGAAGTCGTTTGAAAGGTATATACATATGAATCGAAAGGTATATACATATGGGGCAAAAGGTATATAAGTTTACATCAAAAGGTATATACCTATTCGCACGACCGGACAGAGGTTTATTAGCAATGGAGGAAACAATGCTGCGGAATGCTCCGTGTTGTTTATCTTTGCACCGATGTTTTTGAGTTGGCTCTTTGCAGGATTCTTTTTCGTAGCCATAGCTTTTGCGCTCTATACGCTGCTCACTACCGGTAGCGTGGCGCCCTTCGAAGCGATGGCGTCGGCACTCTTTTCCTCCGCAACGAACGCATTTGAAATTGCACTTGCCCTTACCGGAGTCCTCGCCTTTTGGCTGGGTATCATGAAGATAGGGCGTGATAGCGGCTTATTGGAGCGTCTTGCTCGGCGAGTGGCTCCATATGTGGGACCACTTTTTCCCTCGATTCCTGCTAATCACCCTGCTATGGGCTCCATTTTGATGAACTTTTCCGCCAATTTGTTGGGATTGGATAACGCGGCAACGCCTCTTGGGCTCCAAACTATGAGCCAGTTGCAGCAACTTAATCCGGATAAAAAGCGAGCGAGCGACGCTATGATTATGTTCCTCGCTATTAATGCAAGCGGACTTACACTTATCCCTACGTCCATAATGGCATATCGAATGCAGGCGGGAAGTGCCAATCCGGCGGATGTTTTTCTCCCCATTCTTCTTTCAACTACCGTGTCCACTGTAGTAGCGGTACTATTAGTTGCCTTAAAACAGCGTATACGCCTGTCGCAACCACGCCTTTTGGTGCTTTTTTTGTCCGTTGCCTTTGTGCTCGCCGCTACACTGGTTGCGTGGTGGATACTCCCTGCCGAAGCCTTTTCGCGAGGAGCGAGTGCCACAGCCTCTCTGCTCCTTATGTTGCTGGTCGGCGGATTCTTGTTCAGCGGACTCCGTCACCATGTAAATGTATATACCTCTTTTGTCCAAGGAGCAAAGCAGGGTTTCGCGGTTGCCGTTCGTACCATTCCCTATTTGATAGCTTTACTGGTTGGCGTAGGGGTGCTTCGAGCCTCAGGAGCTTTGGAGTTGTTTATGGAAGCGCTACGCAGCTTATTCTCCGGGATAGGTATTGATACCGAATGGATTGAAGCGCTCCCCACTATGCTTATGAAGCCCATTTCTGGTAGTGGCGCTCGTGCCATGATGGTGGATGTACTGCAAAACTATGGTGCGGATAGCTTTGTAGGAAGGCTATCTTCCTGTGTACAAGGCGCAACCGATACTACCCTTTATGTAGTTTCGCTATATTTTGGAAGCGTTGGCATCACCCGCTTTCGCTATACCGTTGCCTATTCGCTGATTGCCGATTTGGCGGGAATGGCGGCTGCCGTACTTTTCGCTTACCTATTTTTCGGCTAATTTACCCGTTAACCCTACTAAAATGATCTACTATTTTGCTGAAAACGTACCGATGCCACGCATCAAAAAGCGCATCACTAAGCGTTGGATCGAAGCTGTTCTCCGGGAACATGGCTTTGAATTAGGCGTTATAAACTTCCTCTTCACCGATGATAACGCTATGTTGAAGCATAACGTTCATTACCTCGGACATGATTTCTATACCGATATTCTTACTTTTGAGAACCGCCCCTACGGCATTCCGGAGCAAATTATTTACGGAGATGTAATTATTAGTACAGAGCGCGTTAAGGATAATGCTCGTCGAATGCGACTCGATTACCACGATGAACTGAATCGTGTACTGATCCACGCAGTTCTTCATTTAATCGGATTGGGGGATAAAACGCACGACGAAGCCGCAAAGATGCGCCTTGCCGAGGATAGTGCACTATACTTACTCCGCACCTTGGAGCAGCAGTAGACAGCGTAAATAGCGTAACTCCGCTCACAGACAGCCTCTTCCCGCGGAAAGAAATGTACTTGTATGAAAATAGGTATATTCCTTTCAACACGAACGATTCCCGGGCTTTTTATGGGGGAATCGCTATCTTTGTAAGGAATGTAGACGAAATTGGACGAAAACAGGCAAATGAACCGGATAAAATACATGCTTGCGTGGGCAATGCTCCTTATTTTTACCGCATGCAACGGTAAAGATAAGCCTGTTGAAGTGCAGGGAATTTTTGAAGCTGAGGAGATTTTGGTCTCCTCCGAAGCCAATGGGCGTGTTTTGAAGCTATCGGTTCAAGAAGGGGATAAAGTAACTCAGGGCGAAGAACTGCTCCGAATAGATACAATTTCCCTCAAGTATCAACTGGATTATCTGGAAACACAGCGCGAAAATGCCACACAAAACGGAGTTGTGAGCGCACAAGTTCAAACGGAAGCTATAGCGCAGCAAATAAAAGCTTTGGAAAAAGAGCAGGAACGTGTGCGTAGGCTTGTGGAAAAAGAGGTGCTCGCTCCGGCTAAATTGGATGAGGTTAATGCCAAATTGGATGTAGCAAAGGCGCAATTACAAGCGGTTCGACAGCAAATTGAGAAGCAAAATAGCGGAAGTATTGGTACATCCAAAGCGCTAACTACTCAAGTTGAGGGAACAAAGGAAGCCATTGATCGCGCTACGGTACGCGCTCCGCTTGACGGAACAGTGCTTACTTTGTACACACATCAAGGCGAATTGACCGGTGTAGGCCGTCCCTTGCTCAAAATAGCCAACTTAAACCAAATGACTTTGCGCATATATCTATCTGCCAGTCAGTTGGAGGATGTTTATATTGGTAAGCCGGTTACCGTTTACAACGATATGGGAAGTGACCATAACAATAGAAGCTATGAGGGTAAAGTGATATGGATCAGCGAGAAAGCCGAGTTTTCGCCAAAGAATATCCAAACCCCTTCTGTACGCTCCTCACTGATCTATGCCGCCAAAGTGTCCGTTGTAAACGACGGATACCTTAAGATTGGTCAGTATGGCAAAGCCGTACTTTGAGCCTAAAATAGGTTATGCAGTTGCGTGCCAAGGGATTACCAAACGATTTGGCACAAATACGATTGCCGTAAGTAAGCTCAATCTAAATGTAAACTATGGTACCTTATTCGGTATCATTGGTGCCGATGGCTCGGGCAAAACCACGCTTTTGCGTATGATTGCGACACTTTTAGTGCCATCGGAAGGGACAATTTCCTTATTGGGCAAAGATGTGGTTAAGGATTTTCGCTATCTTCGGCACTGTATAGGTTACATGCCCGGGCGTTTCTCCCTTTACCCTGATTTAACGGTACGCGAAAATCTCAATGTTTTTGCTACACTTTACCGGACTTCTGTAGAGGAAAACTACGATTTGATCTGTGATATATACGATCAACTTGCTCCTTTTGCTCACCGTCCGGCAGGAAAACTCTCCGGAGGAATGAAGCAAAAACTCGCTTTATGCTGTGCTTTGGTGCATCGCCCCCGTGTTTTGCTCTTGGACGAACCTACCACCGGTGTGGATCCTGTGGCAAGAAAAGTGTTTTGGGATATACTATCGCGCCTTTCCAAGGAAGAAAGCCTTACCATTTTGGTAAGTACTCCCTATATGGACGAGGCATTCCGGTGTGACGAAGTGGCTCTGATGCAGCAAGGTGCTATTGTGGATGCGGGAACGCCACAGTCGTTAGTCGACCGTTATCCGCAAAAACTGTATGCTGCCTATAGTGCGGACAAAGGACATCTACTGCAATTCTTAGGGCAATTGCCCTACATACGTTCCGCCTACTCCTTTGGCGATAGCATACATTTTACCTATAACGAGCGCGAACTTCCTCTCTCCGAGGTAGAAATAGTCCTTCGTTCCGAAGGATTTACCGATATTTCAACAAAAGAGATTCTTCCCGGTATAGAGGATTACTTTTTGTATAAAACGGACAAAAGCACGAAGCAATGAAAGGGAACGATATAAAGAGCATTTCTGCCCGTGAATTGACCAAAAAGTTCGGCTCATTTACTGCTGTGGACCACATCTCGTTTGACGTAAATAAGGGTGAAATATTTGGGTTTCTCGGAGCTAACGGAGCTGGCAAATCTACGGCTATGCGCATGCTAACGGGGCTAATGAAGCCTACAAGCGGTGAAGCGTTTGTTGCTGGCTTTGATATAGATAAAGAGTCCGAATCGGTAAAGCGAAACATCGGTTATATGAGCCAAAAGTTCTCTCTTTATGAACGGCTTACCGTAATGGACAACCTCGTTTTGTATGGAGGTATTTACGGAATGAAGCGTAGCGAAGTGACTGAACGCGCCAAGGAGATGCTGGATAAACTGCACTTCTACGATAAAAGGAATAGTCCTGTGGGCAAATTACCTCTTGGAATGCGCCAAATAGTCTCTTTTTCCGCTGCAATCTTCCATAGCCCTCAAATCGTTTTCTTGGACGAACCAACCGGTGGGGTTGATCCTGTCACACGAAGACGCTTTTGGGAAATGATTTACGAAGCTACCGATCGCGGAATAACGGTATTCGTTACTACCCATTATATGGATGAAGCCGAGTATTGCAACCGACTTTCCATTATGGTTGACGGACGTATTGAGGCACTGGGAGCTCCCGGTGAACTAAAGGAAACCTACGGAGTACACACTATGGAGGAGGTTTTCTTTGTGCTGGCGCGTACTGCCAACCGAAGCGAGTAGTATTCTTTCCCTATCTGTCTCATTTATAGGGTAGTAGGAGGAAATCTACCACTTGAATCTCTTGAATTTACAATGATAAAAAACTGAGAAGTTACAGCAGAGCAGCTTCCGTTTTATTCGCCTAAGCATATCATTATTTCGTAAGTAGATAAGTCTTTGAGAGAAAAGTTATACACCTTTTTACTGAAGACAAAGAATGCCTTTACAAAATAAACTGCTCCTTGAGAGAAAAGTTGACTAAAGTAATGGGGAAAAAAGACGTGAAACGGATTCAGAAAAACGCTTGATTCGGCTTCTTTTTCGCCAAGATTCCTTCAGCACGAGCCTGCTTTCAGCCCGATCTTCATCAAATATTCGATTTAGTGCTTGAGCCGTTTCGGCATCGTACAATATGGCGGCAATCTCAAAGTTATGCTCCAAACTACGAAAATCCATATTGGTGGAGCCGATCATTGATACCTCATTATCTACAGTGATGAACTTGGAGTGGAGGAATCCTTTGCCGTACTGATACACTTTAACGCCGGCATCCAAAAGAGCATCTACATAGGAAAGCGAAGCGGCTTGCACTAGCGCACTGTCGCCACGCTCGGGAATGATTATTTCTACCTCAACTCCGCTGAGCGCCGCTACTGAAATGGCGCTACTGAGCGGTCCTGTGGGCAAAAAGTAGGGTGTCTCGATGCGAATCAACCGAGTGGCACGCATCATAAGCGCAATCATTGATTGCTCAATGGTGCGCCAAACGCCGGTGGGAGTTCCCTTAACTAACTGAAGGCGAGGCTGCTCACGCACTTGCAAAGCGGAGGTTTCAGCAAACATCCGCAGATATTTTTGGCTGATATTGCTTACAACGCGCCGCGTTACTAAGTACCAGTCCATCAGGAAGCTACTATCCAATTCCGCCAAAGCGGCTCCGGTAATCCTAAAATGAGTATCGCGCCATGTGCCCAATCCATCTCCTTTCACATAGCGATCTGCTAAATTCATTCCCCCGATATAGCCTATTCTGCTATCGATAATCACCAATTTGCGGTGATTGCGGTAATTAACGCGCGAAGAAAGTATCGGAAAGATAACTCTCATAAAGGGATATACCTGCACACCTTCCTTGCGCATTCGCATCCAAAAGGTTCGTTTGGTGCTCCACGAGCCTACGTCATCGTATAGAATGCGTACGGCCACCCCTTCGTGCGCCTTGGCAATGAGAATTTTCGCTATCTCCGTTCCCAACTCATCATCTTCAAATGCGTAATATTGCAGATGGATGTATTCCTTTGCAGCTACTAAATCAGCTTTTAATCGAGCAAACTTGTTCGCACCGTCTGTAAATATTTCGATGCTTTGGTAGCTCAGTAAAGGCGAATTGGAGTTGTTCTGTACTAGTTTTATCGTGCTATCCGCCTCGCTATTCATATGATGTAACTCCCTTTCGGATAACTCATTAGGTACAATAGAAAGGCGACGGTACACTTTTCGGTTAATTAAGTTGGTGTGCCGTAGATCCTCACCGAAGAAAATGTACAGAATTACCCCCACAACGGGCACAAAGAGCACTACCAAAAGCCAGGGAAGTGCTTTCAGCGGATTACGATTCTCACCGATTATCACCACCATGATGCTGAGCACCACAAACAGATATAATGCGGATATTATCTCTAAACTCATCTCCCCGTTTGCTCCTTCCTACCTGCAAATCTACTCATTTTCATCGTAGATTCTCCTCCTAACTAGCTTCGTAAGAGGAAAATGTATATGAAAATGCATTTCCCATATGCAAGCGCAATTCCGGAATGGGAAAATACGCTCTCGTTCGCGAGTCGCCGGCTTTGCAATCATCCGTCTTTGGAAGCACAATAAAGGTGCTAATTTGGTCAGAAGTCAATAAGGCGATGAAATACCACATAAAATAAACTTACTACACTTTTCCACACCGACAATTGCTCTCAGTTTTTCTCTTTAAGAGTACAGAAAGAGCGCTCAGCATTTCCTCTTTTCGCTCACGTTCATAGATTCAGCAACAAGCTCCACATAGGGTATCTAAACAAGCTCCTACGACGTTTCGTTACCATGCTCTTTTCCTTAACGTCTTAATGAACGGGAAATCAGTACAATAAACAAATGGATTAAATAATAAACCCCGTAAAAAACAAAACTAAAAACCCCGGGAAAGACATCATTGAAACAATTCTCTCAAAATTGCGTAGCCTTCGGAATGTACGTTGCCACAGGGAATGAATTCTGAAGAGCGAATAGAAACAAATGAACTATCTTTGCGTTGTGACAATAAGCAATGTGAAAAGAGGTAGCATAAGTTTGCTTCTATTGTGCATTTATCATTGCTGTGAATGAATACATAAGTATATAGCTATACAATGAAAGAGGAAATTATTGCTCACGCAGTCCCTAATGGGAAAGGAGAGTATTGTGTGCAACCCCTTTTGGAGCATCTGTTAGGCGTAGGGAAACTCGCTCAGAATTATGCTGAGCGAATCACCCCTTGCAAAGGAATCGGGCAAGTTGGCTATTTGTTGGGCTTGTTGCACGATGTTGGTAAGTATCAGAAAGGATTCCAGAGATATCTTCGCAATGCGACCGGTCTTGAACCGGACGGATTGACAGAACGCACCCCGCACAGCCCTGCCGGTGCGCGTTATGTCAATGCGTTGAGAGAAAAAGAATGGGGAAAGAATCTTAACAAGATACTTTCGCTGTGCATTGCTGCCCATCACAGGGGATTATATGATGATCCGGCGTGGCGCGAAATGATCAATTCTGTTGAAGTTGGCTCGAGAGAAAAGGCTCTGCAAGAGGGAATTAAAGGCGAAGAGGCACGTCTTAATGAATACATTGATGCTGTTTCTATTGCGGAAATTACTAAGGCTTTGTCCCAGATAGATGAGGAGGATTATCCTTTGTTGCTAAAAATGCTCTTTTCTTGCTTGGTTGATGCCGATTTTATCGATACGGAGCGTTTTATGTCGCCGGGTAAAAGTGTGGCGCGTCAGAGTGCAAAAGCTTCGTTAGAGCAAATGCGGAAGCGATTGGAAAAGTACGTATCGCAATTTGATGGGAAGGGCCGGATTAATGAGGTGCGGACAATCTTTCTCAATCGGAGCCGTTCGCACGGGCAGGCGGCTTCTCGGGGAATCTATTCGCTCACGCTCCCTACCGGTGCAGGCAAGACGATTTCTTCAATGATGTGGGCGTTAGAGCATGCGATAGCACGTGGCTGTGAGCGTATTATATACGTTATCCCCTATACTTCTATCATCACTCAAACGGCCGAAACGTTTAGAGAAATCTTTGGCGTGGATAATGTTTTGGAACACCATTCGGATATAGATGTAAAGGAGCAACCGGATGAAGTGCAAGAATACAATAAGTTGCTTACGGAAAATTGGGACTTTCCCCTTATCATTACTACGAATGTTCAGTTCTTTGAGTCGCTTTTCTCCAATCGGGTAGCTCGTTGTCGCAAATTGCACAACATATGTAATTCTGTGGTTGTCTTTGACGAAGCGCAGATGTTTCCTCCTGAATTGCTCAATCCGATGTTGCAAATGCTTCAGAGCCTTAACTATTCTTTCCGAACAGAGTTACTTCTCTGTACGGCAACGTTGCCCATTTTCGACAAAGATTTATCCAATAAAAACAGAGATGGGCAAAACTTCTTTTGCTTTGAAGAGCCTATAGAAGAGGTTGTTCCTTATGATGCTGAGCTCTTCGCTGCTTTTGATAAAGTTACGTATCACTGGTCTCCGCTAAAACTATCTACTGATGAACTCGCCGAGCATTTGTTACAGAATGATAGCTTTCTCTGCATCGTGAATAGCCGTAAGGACGCAGCTCGGATATATGCTTCACTGAAAGAGCGTTATAAAGGCGATGACTTGATCCATTTATCGCGTCGAATGTGTGCCCTTCACATACAAAATAGGCTCAAAGAGATAAAGGAACGACTTCGTTCAGGGCAATCCGTCAAGGTAATTAGCACACAATTGGTAGAGGCGGGGGTAGATCTTGATTTTCCTGTGGTATATCGTGCCATGGCGGGTTTAGATTCAATTATGCAGGCCGCAGGGCGCTGTAATCGCGAAGGACGGTTGCGGATGCCGGGAAAGGTATATATCTTTCGTTTAACAGAAGAGAGAAATGCTAATGGCGAGCTGGGCTTGGCTCAAGGCTCGCTGGAGGATATGATGGATCAGCTGTCACGTTCAGGCACGCCACAACAAGCCGATATCGAGCATTACTACAGAAGTTTCTACAGCAAAGTGAGAAATTTTGATGCGAAAGGCGTTGCCAAGTTACTTTGGGGCGATGAAGACGATCAAAAAGAGAGAATCCGTTCATTGCGTTTTGATTACGAAAAAGCGAGCGATCAGTTTAAGTATATAGAAGATCATACGAAACAGATCGTGGTTCCCTATGGCGAGGAGGGAAAAGAACTAATAGAAAAAATCCAACGCAACATTCCGTTAAGGAGGAACGATTATCGCTTACTGCACCGGCTTTCGGTAGGTATTTATGAAAAGGATTACTTAACTTTGGGCAAAAGTATATTATTGGATGGAAATGGTATACTTTACTTAACGGATGAGCAGTATTACAGCAACGATATAGGTATAGATATCGCCAATATGAATTCAGAACTCTTGATAGTGTCAGATGGAAGAGAGCAATAAAAAGATTTACACGGATAAAGAATATTGCCTGCATGTGTGGGGGCCTTTTGCCTGCTTCACACGGCCCGAAATGAAGGTGGAACGGGTTAGCTATGATGTGATTACGCCTTCAGCGGCGCGAGCAATCTTTCAGGCTATTTTTTGGAAACCCGCCATCCGATGGGAAGTAACTAAAATTGAGGTACTTGCTCCCATTAAGCGGTTCGCCATCAAGCGTAACGAGGTGGCTTCCATTATGAGCAAAGGCAGCAAAGGAATAGACATAACAGCGGATCGGCGGCAACGCGCTTCTTACATTTTGAGGGATGTGGACTATCGCATTTACGCTAAGATGATTTACATTCCGCTAAAGAATCGCACTCTTGAGTGTCAAAAACACTACAAGGAGGTATATACCGATGACGAAAGGGCAGCAGAGAATCCCGTAAAGTATCAGGAAATATTTGAGCGAAGAGCTAATAAGGGGCAGTGCTTTACGATGCCTTACTTAGGGTGCCGTGAGTTCACTTGTTCCTTTGAATATGTCGATTTGCATGATCCTAAAGTTCCCTTGGAGCCGAAGCCTATACAAGAAAGCAGAGACTTAAGCATAATGCTTTACGATATGGATTTTGAAGAGGATGAGAAGTGTCCTCCTGCAATGTTTTACCATCCGGAGATGGTAAACGGTGTAATCATTGTTCCTCCACGGGATAGTAACGAAATACTGAGATGATCTTACAGGCATTATACCAATATTACGAAGCTATGCTCAAGGCCGAGCGTATAGCTGCGCCCGGATTGGAAGAAAAGCCCATTCGCTGGATAATTGTCATTAAGGAAGACGGCTCATTTGTACGAATAGAGGATCGTAAAGACTATAATGATAAAAAGAGTAAAGGACAGAACTTTCTCGTTTGTGCCGGGAAAAAGCGTAGTGGCATATGTCCACCCGCACAACCTTTTTGGGATAATCGCAAGTATATCTTAGGTTTTGAAGAGGGGGCTGAGGGCATATCTCCTTGTGTGGATCGGCTTGAATCCTTTAAGGCTCTAATGAACGATATATCAGAGCTTTATCCTCAAAACAAAAGCTTCAAAGCAGTCTGCAATTTTTACCAAAAATATTGTGGAACAGGAGCATCATTGCCTGAGGATGCTCATACAGATCAAATTTTATCAGAGGATTGGATTACCTTCCAACTGCAGGGTGACACGGAATTAGTTGCTACACAGAGCGATGCGTATCACTACGCTACTCAGAGCAATGAATCGGAGGAAAAGACCGGTATATGCCTAATTACCGGAGAAAAGAAGCCTTTGGCAGCTTTTCATGCCCGAATCTTAGCTCCCGGTTCCCAGTCAGGAGCTACTATTGCCAGCTTTAACGATGCTGCCTATCTATCCTACGGTAAAAAACAGGGAGAAAATGCTCCTATATCCAAATATGCTTCGTTTGCTCATACAACGGCACTTAATAATCTCTTGAAAAACGAGAATACACATTACTTTCTCGGCGATATCAGCTATGTTTTTTGGAATTCTGACGTAGCTAATGATGAGATTAACAGTACATTCCGAACTGTGACCTTTGGTATGAACAATAAGGATGAGGATGTTGAGGAACCATCTGAAACAGAAGGGGATGAACCGAGAAAACGGAGAAGAAATAAAAAAGCAAAAGCACCCAATCCGTTACAAGATAACTTTAAGGTACTGGAACAATTTAAAAGTATCCGTGGCGATCGCGGCAAAGCTCTTCATAACGACGATCCACGGCAATTCTACGTTTTAGGTATTACTGCCGGGGGGCGTATTGCCATAAAGTTTTGGCAACAGGGTACCATTGCGGAGATTTTTGACAATACGTACCAACATCTTGTCGATATGAACATCGTAAATTGGGAAAATGTGGGAAGTGAGGAAAATCCTCCCTTACGTTCCCTTTATGGTATAGTGAAAACCGTCTCTACCCCCACTAAGTCGGGAAAATTTGAGGCCAATTTAATCCAAAGCATTGTGGAGAGTATTCTAACCGGAATGCCCTATCCCTTAACGCTCCAGCAAGCTTGTATCAACAGAATCACTGCTGAGCGTACCATTACGGAGCTACGTGCCGCCGTCCTCAAAGCTTGTATTAATCGTAAAATAAGAAAAGCAAACAATAATCACATCACAGAACTCAAAATGGCATTAGACAAGGAAAACACCAATAGCGCTTATGTAACAGGGCGTCTCTTTGCCGTATTGGAGCAGATCCAAAGCGCATCGCTCGGCAAAGGGGTAAATGCTACTATTCGGGATCGCTTCTACGGAAGTGCCTCTACACGCCCCAATACGGTTATGGGTAGGCTTATTGCGTTATCCAACCATCATTTGGCAAAGCTGCGCAAGGATAAACCCGGATTGGCTATCCATTTCGAAAAACAATTGGAAGAACTTTTTGCGCTGTACGAAGCAAATGTACCCGTATTTCCGGCAGTATTTTCGTTAGACGAACAAAGTATCTTTGCCGTGGGCTATTACCATCAAAAGGCTTTTCGGGAGCAGAAAGCGGGTGAAACCGAAGATAAACAGAACGAATCAACAGAAAAAGAACTATTTTAATTATATAGCTTTATGGATAATAACATAGTTAACAACCGGTACGACTTTGTACTTCTCTTTGACGTTAAGGACGGCAATCCCAATGGAGATCCCGATGGAGGCAATCTCCCCCGTGTAGACCCCGAAACGGGTCAGGGGCTGGTAACGGACGTATGCATCAAGCGCAAAGTGCGCAATTACGTGCAGATGACGCAAAAAGCGGATATCTTCGTTAAAGAAAATGCTATCCTTAACGATGCAATCAACGATGCCGTTAAGGAAGCTACCGGTCAGGATGCTAAAACAAAGAATAGCACCGATCGGAACAAAGCTCGCGCGCTGATGTGCCAACGATTCTACGATATCAGAGCGTTTGGGGCTGTTTTATCTACCGGAAACAATGCCGGTCAGGTACGCGGTCCTATCCAATTCACTTTCGGGCGTTCCATCGATCCGATATTTCCGCACGAACATACCGTAACCCGCATGGCTGCCACCGACGAAAAAGAGGCTAAAAGCAATGAAGAAGCTGATGACAAAGGCGGTAATCGTACTATGGGACGCAAAGCCACTGTGCCTTACGGATTGTACAAAATGTATGGGTTCGTTACGCCTCATTTTGCGGAGGACACCGGATTTACCGAGGAGGATTTGAAGCTTTTCTGGAAGGCACTTAAAGGAATGTTTGATGTGGATCATTCTGCCGCACGCGGATTAATGTCCCTGCAAAAGCTAATTGTTTTCAAACATAGCTGTAAGTTGGGGAATGTGCCTGCACACGAGCTCTTTGAACGGGTATCCGTTGTGCGCAAAGCGGATGTTGCTTGTGCCCGTTCCTTTGAGGATTATGAGGTAACGATCAACGAAGAAGGCTTAGACGAAAATATAGACCCCATCATAATGTAGCCTTCCGAAAAAGCAAAAACAGAGAACGTCTTTCCGTTAAGAGCGTTCAATCCGTCCGAACTATTCGGCGCGAACGATCCGTGGCAATGTGGGGAAAGAGTTTACTTTCGCTTGGATATGAGCCGTCTGTACGTCGTCTAAAAGTCGGCGTAGCAGATGGTTCGTTTGTTAGGAATAAAGCTCGTCCGCAAAAGGTATATAAGTCTCCTTCGGAAGTTATATACCTTTCAAACGAGAGGTATATACCTATTGCTCAAGAGGTATATACCTTTTGGGAGCGAAAGGGTATAGGGGTATAAATCCGCCTGTAATGTGGTATGGAAGCGACAAAGTGCGATAAGAACGACGATGCGTTGATGCTCTCCGGCATTCAGCACTTTCTCTTCTGCCCCCGCCAGTGGTATCTGATTTACGTAGAGCAGATTTGGGTTGAAAATCACCTTACCGTGGCCGGATCTATTATGCATCAACGCGCGGACGAACGAGGCTATCCCATAGCGCGCAACGGAATTGTCCGCCTCAACGCACTACCCATTCGTTCTACGCTGCTGGGGCTCTACGGCGTGGCGGATGTGGTGGAGCTACATGCCGTTGCCGAGGGCACGGAGGGCGCGTTCTACTATCCGCATTACCGCACGCTAATGAAGGCGGTTCCCATTGAGTACAAGCACGGGAAACCGAAGCAAGATGATTGCGATGCGGTGCAGTTAGCTGCTCAGGCCATGTCGCTTGAGGAGATGTGGCACACCTCTGTTCCCGTAGGTTATCTCTTTTACGGCGAAACAAGGCACCGGCTCACCGTTCAAATTGACGAACGGTTGCGAAACGAAACACGGTGCATAGCCAAGCAGATGCACAAAGCCTTTACCTCTTTTGAGCCCATTATACCGGTGAAAAAACCGGCTTGTCGCTCCTGTTCTCTAAAGGATCAATGTATGCCCGCTATTGTGGGCACAAAGTCGGTACGGAACTATCTACTAACGAATAAGTTATTCGATTGAAGTGAGAAAGTTACTCAATACGCTTTATGTGCTTACCCCCGAAAGTTATCTGCGTAAAGATGGGGAGAATGTAGTGGTAGAGGTGGACGGCGAAGAGCGGTTCCGTTGCCCGATACACAACCTTGAAGGCATCGTAACATTCACCTATTCAGGCGCTTCCTGCGGCGTGGTTATGCTTTGCGCCCAATATGGCGTAAAGATTAGCTACATGACTCCTTCCGGTAAATTCGTAGGAAGCTTTTACGGCCCTATAAAGGGCAACGTATTATTACGCCGAGCGCAATACCGAATGGCGGATAACCCGCTACAGAGCAAAGAAATTGCCGCTTGCTGCGTAGCGGCCAAAGTGCACAACCAACGAGCCGTTTTGCAGCGTTTTTTGCGCGATTATCCGCAACAGGAGCCAATCCGCTCCACTTTTGTGGATGCCATCGATACGCTCAGTGCCGTAACGAAAAAGCTCTCCGCAGTGGGTAGTTGCGACGAAGTGCGTGGTATTGAGGGCGATTCGGCACGAATTTATTTTGGTCTGTTCCATACGCTTTTGTTAAACGACAGCTTTGTTTTCGTTTCAAGAGTAAAGCATCCGCCAACAGATCCTATCAATGCGTTACTTTCGTTCTTCTATTCGTTGCTTTCGCATGAAGTGCGTAGTGCCTTGGAAGCAGTGGGCTTGGATCCCTATGTAGGTTTTTTGCATGCCGATCGCCCGGGACGGCATAGCCTTGCCCTTGATCTGATGGAGGAATTACGAGCCTATGTGGTTGACCGATTTGTACTTACGTTGGTAAATCGGCGTCAGATTGCTCCGAGTGATTTTATTGAACAGGCTGAACAGAGTGTAATGCTCAAAGAGCCTGTCCGTAAGACACTTATCGGGTTATGGCAAAAACGCAAACGAGAAGTAATAACACATCCCTTTACACGGGAGAAAATGGAACTGGGCTTGCTTCCCTACGTTCAGGCACAGCTGTTTGCGCGCTTTGTTCGTGGGGATTTGGATGGATATCCGCCCTTTTTAATCGCTTGACTATGTACGTACTCATAACTTACGATGTGCAAACATCCGATGCCTCAGGAGCTAAACGGTTGCGCAAAGTGGCACGTTTGTGTCAAAATAAAGGGCAACGTGTGCAAAACTCCGTATTTGAGTGTAGCCTCAGTTATGCCGAACTTTTGCAGTTGCGCGCGGATATAGATGCAGTAATTGATGCTTCGGTGGATAGTATACGCATCTATCAATTAGGAAAGAACTATCATTCTCATATTGATACCCTAGGAGTGGATAAATCGTTCGATATCGAAGGCGAACTGCTCGTTTAAGTCCAAAACGTCAAAAAAGACATATGGTACGATACGTTTTAATACACTTCGATACGTTAGGATACACTTTAATACGTTTCGATACACTTTGATACAGTTTAATACAATTGGGGCATGTGGCATGTTGTACCTTTGCAGCGTTCTTTATAGGAATAGGCGGTAGCCGGGCGAAGCAAGCGTGCTTTGTACAGCGTTACCAAATGCCTTATGTGAGAACAGCGTTCTTTGACATATTGAAATAGGCAAGGGGAATTCCGCGAGCAGGAAGCTCTGTTTGGGGTGATTTCTTCGAACTAATATGGAGGGTAAAATGTACCTTTGTCCATAACCATAGCAAAAGCACGGAAGAACTTTGTGTAATAGGGTGTGACCCTATGAGCACGAAGCGCTACCTGCGAACCTGATGCGTACACTAAATTAGCGAAAGGTTCGCGGAGTAAGCCTAATAACGGTTATAAGCCCCAAGACCTCTACTCATCGGTTCAAAAAGCTTTCCCGAATTACGGTTCGCGAAATGCCTTTTGAAGTATCGATAAATAAAGGTACCTTTGCGGAGTAAGTCGCTCCCCGCTCGGGGAGCGTGTGTTGAAACGATTAGAGAGTGCCCGAAGAAGGGTGTCTCCAGCGTCGCTCCCCGCTCGGGGAGCGTGTGTTGAAACTGTGGGTTGGATGGACAGTTGGATGGACAGTTGGAGTCGCTCCCCGCTCGGGGAGCGTGTGTTGAAACCGCATTTTACTGCGATGTTCGCAATAATATCCGTGTCGCTCCCCGCTCGGGGAGCGTGTGTTGAAACTGAAGGCTTGCCAAATCCAATCGGACAACTATGTCGCTCCCCGCTCGGGGAGCGTGTGTTGAAACGTACTCGGCGCCACCGGTGGGCGTGGTGCGGTATGTCGCTCCCCGCTCGGGGAGCGTGTGTTGAAACCCCGGCAAATCAGACTTAGAAGAGGAGAAAGAAGTCGCTCCCCGCTCGGGGAGCGTGTGTTGAAACGAAGAACGTTAATAGCAACGACTGGCAGGAGGGTCGCTCCCCGCTCGGGGAGCGTGTGTTGAAACGTGCTTACGGGGCAGGAACGCAACGGCGACGCACGGTCGCTCCCCGCTCGGGGAGCGTGTGTTGAAACTGTTTGTGGGCGCGTATTTGAAGGGTGTATGGATGTCGCTCCCCGCTCGGGGAGCGTGTGTTGAAACCCCGGTAAACCTGCGGTTGAAACAGACGAGAAGAGTCGCTCCCCGCTCGGGGAGCGTGTGTTGAAACAAGCGGTGGACAAACTGACCCAAGAAATAATCAGGTCGCTCCCCGCTCGGGGAGCGTGTGTTGAAACCCATCGTCTGATGATATGCAGCTCCTCCCGATGTCGCTCCCCGCTCGGGGAGCGTGTGTTGAAACTGGCTTCGGTGACTTCCACGCCAAAGGTGTTGCGGTCGCTCCCCGCTCGGGGAGCGTGTGTTGAAACATCTCCTCGTGGGGTGCCCCCGATAGCGCTTCGGTCGCTCCCCGCTCGGGGAGCGTGTGTTGAAACGGTTATAGTGGCTTTGTCCGTGGTATCCGTTGAGTCGCTCCCCGCTCGGGGAGCGTGTGTTGAAACCCCGTACGAGGGAATCGGGTGAGTGTGGTCAGCCGTCGCTCCCCGCTCGGGGAGCGTGTGTTGAAACGTGTGTTACCTCTGCGAAGGTTATATTTCGCGGCTGTCGCTCCCCGCTCGGGGAGCGTGTGTTGAAACTTGTCTCTTCCCATGCTTTGATGATATCCTCCCGTCGCTCCCCGCTCGGGGAGCGTGTGTTGAAACAAAGTTGCGGGGGCGGCTGCCGCTTCTGCCGGGGTCGCTCCCCGCTCGGGGAGCGTGTGTTGAAACGTGGAGGTGCGGTTGTTGAGGGAGATGAGATTGGTCGCTCCCCGCTCGGGGAGCGTGTGTTGAAACGTCTCCAACCACGTTGTCCACGTACCCAATGCCGGTCGCTCCCCGCTCGGGGAGCGTGTGTTGAAACTTGACGCTACTGCAAGCGTTATTGACGCAGTCGGTCGCTCCCCGCTCGGGGAGCGTGTGTTGAAACTTGAGCTCTTCGATTGTGTTCGCTTCTCCTAAGTCGCTCCCCGCACGGGGAGCGTGTGTTGAAACCATCTATTATCCCAGCTCTAACGGCTCTATTTAAGTCGCTCCCCGCACGGGGAGCGTGTGTTGAAACCCTGGTGCGCCGTCTGTACCGTCTCTGCCGTCCTGTCGCTCCCCGCACGGGGAGCGTGTGTTGAAACCCGTTGCGAGACAAAGCCCACTCTATCTCGTATACGTCGCTCCCCGCACGGGGAGCGTGTGTTGAAACATCGATATTCGGTAATGGAAAACGAGAGAGTACAGTCGCTCCCCCGCACGGGGAGCGTGTGTTGAAACATCGATATTCGGTAATGGAAAACGAGAGAGTACAGTCGCTCCCCCGCACGGGGAGCGTGTGTTGAAACCCGGACATTACTTGGGGAGATTGCCCACCACTAGTGTCGCTCCCCCGCACGGGGAGCGTGTGTTGAAACTCGGCATCGACCACAAGCACTGAGGAGACGGAGCCGTCGCTCCCCGCTCGGGGAGCGTGTGTTGAAACTCGAATGTCGAAATCAATATAGATTCAAAGAACGTCGCTCCCCGCTCGGGGAGCGTGAGTTGAAACGTGAGGTATACGTTATCTCCGCTGATTACGTTTGTCGCTCCTCGCTCGGGGAGCGTGAGTTGAAACTGTAGTACCAGGCATTCCGCGCCAGTCCATCGAGTCGCTCCCTGCTCGGGGAGCGTGAGTTGAAACCGTAAATCGTTCACGAATTGTTCACGGATTACGTCGCTCCCTGCACGGGGAGCGTGTGTTGAAACTGCCATAAGGTGGTTTGGTTAGATTGGTTGGTTGGTCGCTCCCCGCACGGGGAGCGTGTGTTGAAACTCCAATACCTCCGAGTTTTCAGGGAGACGGAAAAAGGTCGCTCCCCGCACGGGGAGCGTGAGTTGAAACATTGATAACCGCGAAAGTATTAACTAACTCCCCGGTCGCTCCCCACTCGGGGAGCGTGAGTTGAAACACGCCGACACTACGCAGGAAATTGAAAAGATGCACGTCGCTCCCCGCTCGGGGAGCGTGAGTTGAAACGACTTAATAGCTATACCCGGATGGGATTGAAGCGGTCGCTCCCCGCTCGGGGAGCGTGAGTTGAAACCTAATTGGGCAAAACAATGTATCACAGAAAGACAGTCGCTCCCCGCACGGGGAGCGTGTGTTGAAACTTGGGGTGCCGGCGATAGCGAAGCGGTCACCACGTCGCTCCCCACTCGGGGAGCGTGAGTTGAAACGGCGATATCCTAAACGGGGTTGCAACGGTGATTGGTCGCTCCCCGCTCGGGGAGCGTGAGTTGAAACAATTTTACTGATGAAGAAGCAATAGAAGCTACTAGTCGCTCCCCGCTCGGGGAGCGTGAGTTGAAACCCAGCGGGTGAGTGTCTGAGGTGTCGTATTCAAGGTCGCTCCCCACTCGGGGAGCGTGAGTTGAAACGATGTCGCGAATAACGATACCAAGCTGACAATTGTCGCTCCCCACTCGGGGAGCGTGAGTTGAAACAGCATCTCGGTGGCGATAACATCGTCAAGGGCACGTCGCTCCCCGCTCGGGGAGCGTGAGTTGAAACGCCCTCAGCTATGGCCACATACTCATTGGGGAGCGTGAGTTGATACTTATTCTCCGGATTCAAAACCTACCACAACCTCAAGGGAGCATCGCTCCTCCGACCGACTCGCCCACGCCTCCGACGATGCCGACCCCTGCAACATTTACCGAGAACTCAAGGACACGGAAGCTGAGATAAAAGCCCTCTCCGAAGCGCAGAAAACTGCAAAAAGGCTCGTTGCCAAGAAGAAAGAAACGTTACACCCTTTTGATGGGATAGACTTTAACACGAAAGATGCTATTACGAGCAAAGTGATTATGCTAAGACGTTCTTTGGAGAAAATACAAGAGCACGCCTATGAAGATATTAATGTACAGCAATGGCTCATAGATTATGAAATAGGCACTCCCGTAAAAATAGAATACATCGGTTGGGCAAAACTAAGAACGAACGAAAAAGGAGAACTTAAACACAAAAATCAAGCATACTTTTTCACATACTACAAGATGACTTTAAATGACTCCACATATTACCTCAACTGTATGGCACACAAGAAGCTAAAACACGAGGTCGTTTACTCCATTGAAAAAAAAGAACCTGATGATCTAATAGAAGGTCTCCCTCCTGAACTTCCTAAGAAATAAAGAAAGGCACTTTCCAAATGCTCTTTCCTCATTCACGATGTAGGTGAGACTTACATTGAACAATGCCTTCCCACAGCAAATATAGTACTATTTTTTGGAATAGACTACCATTTCCTTACTCTCACGAAAAAGGTTCCGCCAAAAAGCGGATAAAAAAGGGACGGAGGGCAACGCACACCGTTGTCCTCCGTCCAATAAAGGGGGTTGTAGGGGCGTTATTCGTCCGTCAACTCTTTGAAGTGGGCGCACAATCCGCTCACCCTAAATTGAAGTCGCTCGGGGAGCGTGAGTTGAAGCGGTAGTACCAAATCTTTTACCTACTTATGCAACAGTCGCTCCCCGCTCGGTAAGCGCGAGTTGAAATGCATGGCTGGGACTGTAGTTCCTATGATTCTGCGTCGCTCACTGCTCCCCGTTCGTGGAGCGACTTTTGCATCCAAAGAGTTTCATACAAAAGTTCTGAACAAGATACGTTTGCGCTGAATTGTGGCGCATCGGAGCGGATTATACGCTGATTCTAAATGTAGGAAGTGGCTGATTCTGTTGGGATTAGGTATGCTGAAAGTGTCTAAAACGATGAGCGTGTACGTTGTTTCACTTTCTTTATTTACCTTTGCGCTACGGAAGACTGTATAACATATTCTATAAATGAATAAGCAAAAAGCAGGCGTAACCAAACCACAAACCAACGATAACAAAAACACAAATGCACGAGAGTAGAAGCCATTTTGGAAACTCCGATAATGTTATAGACTTATGTTTTGTTTGTATTGCTTTTGTCATTTTTTTGTTGCTACTTTGTTGCTCGAATAGAAGAGAGAAACAGAATGGACACATCGAAAGACAAAGTAAAACTACGTAAACGAAAGATTAAGTCTGGCGGCTACAGCCTTTATCTTGATACTTACGATAGTGGCAGACGTAAGTACGAGTATCTGCGCTTATACCTCATCCCAGAGCTTACGAGAGAAGATAAGCGCAAGAATAGAGAAACGATACAACTTGCCGAAACAATCCGCGCAAAACGCACCGTTGAACTGAACAACGGCAAATACGACATCGGCGTCAAACAAGATGGTAGTGTATCGCTTTTCGATTATTACAAAATGGTCATGTGCAACGACATAAGACTACGCAAGAATACGAGGGAAAGGAATCAAAGTATATTAAATAGAATAAGGGAGTACGAGCCACGAAATATAACCTTCGCAGAGGTAACACACGAATGGATAGTAGGTTACAAGCATTTCCTCGACGCGAGGGATTTGAAGGAAAGTACAAAGTTTATATATTTCCTGACGCTGAGAGTGTGCATCAACCGCGCGTACAAAGATGGCATTATCAGCGAAAATCCACTCCGGAGAATTAGCAACTACAGACACGAAGGAGGAAATAGAATGTACCTTACGTTAGAGGAGGTGCAGCATCTGGCACACACACCCTGCCGGGACGAAAAAATAAAGCGCGCGTTTCTTTTCTCGTGCCTTACGGGCTTACGGCATAGTGACGTCGTTGCACTCCGCTGGGGGGACGTACACCACGAGGGTAATTTCACAAGGATTGTATATCGGCAGCGAAAGACGAATAGTCAAGAATATCTGGACATCAACGAGGATGCCCGCGCACTGATGGGCGAGCGTGGAGCAGATGACGAGAGCGTCTTTAAGTTGAAGGAAAATGTAATCACACGTTTTGTAATCGCTGAATGGGTAGAGAGCGCTGGTATCAATAAGCACATCACCTTTCACTGCGCGCGGCACACATTCGCCACTATGTTACTTACCCTCGGCACGGACTTATACACCGTTTCTAAGTTATTAGGGCACAAAAGCATCAAGACGACAGAGATATACGCGAAGATTATAGATAAGAACAAGCAGCGCGCCGTATCAATGATACCGCACATACTCGCAGACGAGTAACACTTACCGAGCGAATAGCGAGGGGGGAGCCGTTAGGCATCCCCCCTTTTTTTATACCATTTGCGCGACTGCACGAAAATGGTACGAGCGGTTACGCTAATTAAATTGCCGCGTAAGGCATCACTTGTCGTATCGCTTCGCTATTTCGACGAGTTTGTCCTTATACTTATAGATCTCACACAAGTCACCATTTTCCAAATCTACATTTTCCTCGAGCTTATCAACGGTGATAAACGATATGCGTCTAATATCGCGGTAATTAAAACGGAAGCGACATATCGTTTGGGTTACTTTTCCATCAAGCAGCACGGCGAAATATCGCTTTGTATCCTTGTACGTTATACGTTCCGGATTGAAGTATTCGCTCAATATTGCCCTGCAGATGTGATACGCATCCATTTCCTCGTCCGTGGTCACTATCCCATCATCCACAACGTCCTCATCGGCTTCTTCCGCTTGCGTTTCCTCAGTCTGAGGGGTTGCTTCACTTTCTTTCATCGCAACTTTTAGCCTATCAGAGATAATGTCGTTTATATAGTAGGATATCGAGCGTTTGAGGAGGGGGCGGAATTCATCGATTACGCGCTGCGTAACCAAGCCCGAGTATACTTGTTTCACTACATAACGCGTAAAATCGTGGCTCGGGTCTGCAAGCTCCCTCTGAATAACGGCACGTAGTTCTCCGAGATACTTAAGCTCGTTTGCAGTGGAGAGAACCGTCTCAATGTTAAAGTAGGATTTGTGAAACTTCTTCAGCTCCTCAATCTGCGCATCCTTAAGCGCAAGCAGGTTCACCTCAAGGAATGGAACGGTATCCATTTGGTTTGGTTTCTCGAGGTCGGTATAAAAACGCCAGATTATACCATTCGTCAGCACACCAAACTTGGCAGTGGAGACACCAAAGTATCTCAAGAGCTGATTGTCGTGTAGTGATAAATCCTGCGCCCAATGCTTACACTCAATCAGTATGACAGGCTCGCCGTCTTTCAGGATGGCGTAATCTATTTTCTCACCTTTCTTCGTCCCGATGTCGCACGTATACTCAGGCATCACCTCGGTAGGGTCAAACACGTTATAGCCAAGCGCCGTAAGCATCGGCATAATGAGTGCATTCTTTGTCGCTTCTTCCGTTTGGAGGCTATCTTTAAGCTTTTCGATTTTCTGCCCGAGGGACAGTATCATATCCTTAAAATCCATAATACTATTGTTTTTAGTTTGTATTCTTATGCGTAGTAGTGCACGCCTGCGAGGACGCGCCACAGCGAGGTGATATTGGCAATGCAGATTTCGAAATCCTCGTATCGCGGATTATCGGAGTGCGCCATCCAATGGGTTTGCTGCTTATCGGTAGAGGGATGGCGGTATAGGCGCTTCACGTAGCTGGTGACCGTATCGGAGGGGTCATCGGGGGCGTGCAGGACGATAGCGAACACCTCGCCGAACGGTATGGCGAACGGCTCATCGGGTTGAAAGTGCATCGGTGCAATAGCTACGGAGGCTCCGCGCAGGATGGTCGGCTCCATCGAGTCGCCCGTTACAGATATAACTTGTTGTGCTTTTATGCCCGGGATAGCCCAGTAGCTTTCCACTTGTGCATCGGTTGCTGAGAAGGTGGCGCCCTCATTACCGGCTCGGAACGCCTCCGAGTACATCGGTATCAGCTCCACACCACGTTGTCTCAGCTCGGCAGCCGTATCGATATCGTACTGCACCGGTTGCTCCGAGAGCATCTCGCCCTCACCATATAAAAGCCATTCACGAGAGAGTTCGGGGAACTCTTTTAGAACATTGCTCAATTTCTCGGAGCCGAAGCTTTTTCTCATTGAGGACAGATAGCCATTTGAAAGACCACATTGTTCCTCAAAACTTTTTACGCTTATCCCTTTATACTCCAAGAAGGTATAAACTCTTTCTTTCACTGAATTCATTTCCATTTCTATATCAATTAATTAGCCTTCAATGTTCTATTTTGTTCCGAAAAACTATTGCGTATGTCGGAACAATGTTCTATCTTTGCACTGCAAAGAGGGAGTAACACCCCGACAGTAACAAGTTACAGCAAGCAAAGTAACAGAAAAAGAAGCAGATAGCAAGCAAAGAAGGAAAAGAGGACGATGGAAAAGAAGTACGAACTCACGGACGAGACGGAAGTGCATTACGGATGCACGCTGCATAGAATTGTAGCCGTACGAAACTTTGGCAACGTAAAGGCCGGCGACAAGGGGGGCTGGATTGAGAAAGAAAGCAACCTCAGCCAAGAGGGCAACTGCTGGGTATTCGATGAGGCACGAGTGCTTGGAGGCGCAATTGTGTCTGAGGATGCCACTGTATATGACAATGCTACTGTGTGCGACAGAGCAAAGGTGTACGGCTGTGCAAGGCTATTTGGCAGAGCAAAGGTATATCGCGATGCGAGGGTGTACGCCAATGCGCAGGTGTACGCCAATGCCGAGATATTCCATAATGCCAATGTGTACGGTGATGCGGAGGTGTACGATAATGCGCAGATATACGGCTATGCCGAGGTGTACGGCAATGCGCGGGTACACGACAGAGCGTGTGTGTGCGGAATTTCATTGGTGCACGACAATGCAAGTGTGTACGGAAGAGCACTAGTATGCGACCATGCAGAAGTGCGTGGCGATGCAGACGTACGCGGAGAAGCAACACTACGTGGCGATGCCGTCGTAAGCAGCGACAGGGATTATATCGTATTCAAGAACTGGTGGAGCAGTGGTCGCTTCTTCACCTGGACGCGCAGCAACAACCTTTGGGATGTAGGCTGCTTTCACGGCAACGGCACATACCTTATCCGCAAAGCCTATGCCGACAGCGAGGAGTCGGGACGCGAGTACGAGCGTATCGTGCGGTACGTAGAGGAAATTCAAAAAGACAGATAACCAGAAAACGACTATGACAGCAAGAGCAAGTAAGAAGGCAGGGGCGGTGATGATACCGCAGGAGGATTACGCGCGGTTTGTGCGCAATACGGAGATGAGCAACCTCTTCACCGAGATGAAGAAGAGGGAGCCGGAGAAGAGCAACAACACCATCTACACCTACATCGGTGCCAAGTACGAGTGCTCTATATCGAGCGTCCGCGGGGCAATCCGCCGATGCAACAATGGTGCGGTGGCAGTAGAAGCGCTCAGTTAGTGAGGAGATAAGGCAATGGACACGCAAGAGGATATCAAGGCGCAACTCGACCGCATCGAGGGGTATGCGCGCCTCGCCGCGAAGGAAGTCTACACAACGGAGGAGGCGATGCTCTACACAGGGCTCTGCAAACAGACGCTCTACCGCCTCACCAGTAGCCGAAGCATACCGCATTACAAGGTTGGCGGCACGCTGCGCTTCAAGCGCTCAGAGCTGGACGAGTGGATGACGCACGACCGCGTGGCAACGCAGAAGGAACTCGACCGCAAGGCAGCGACCTATACGACACTTAAGAACTTAGGATATAAGAAATGAAACAAGACGAACTGATAGAAGCCATACAGAACTGGCAGAGTGAAGACAAAGAGGAGCGGCGCGCTTTCCTCATCATCGCAAACGGCGACAATTGCGACTGCCTCATCGTAGGCGGTACAAAGCAGCTATTCTGCTCCATCGCCGGTACTTACATCGAGATGGAGAAGGCGGACGCGCTCTGCCGTGGGGCGATGCACATTGCCGACGACATCAAGCGTAAGCAAGCGGACACGCACACAAATAGTAACAGATAACGAGGATAATTATGGGCAAACTAAACAATAAAGAGTTGCTCGCTGAATTGATCGATAAGGCGGCAATGTTATTAAGCGCTCCAATGGACTACTTGGCGTATCAAAAAAGAGCTGCGATCCTTATAACTTACGGAGTAAACACAAAATCAGGCGTAGACGTAGAAAGTTTCAACGCAGAAAAAGAAGACATCGTCCATATGATAGCCCAAATCGTGAGTGAAGGCGGTGAATTACAGACATTATTCCTGGAAGGCGTGGCAAGAGCACTGTCAAGGACACTTCAGGACATGTCCAAATCAATAGACGAGTGTAAGGATGCAAAAAAAAGAAGATAACAGACAGCAGCATGCAAGGAGCCCCCAAAATTTCTTCGAAGAAACAGAAACGGTTCATCGAAGCAGTAGGAAAAGAAGTTTAACAAAAAATAGTGAAGCAGAAACAATGGAAGGTTTAATCATCAACGCGAACGAAGGTACAACGGTGCAGGTATCGTTCCTCGACATCGCCGGCAAGGCGGTAACCCCAAAGGTTGCCATTCTCGGAGAAAACAAAAGCAACCTACAGAGCCTACGCGCGGCGCTAAAGGTAATCGAAGCAGCCATCCGCAAGACGGAGCAGGCAAGCACACGAGGCGCGTACTACCTATCGGATAACGTCATCCCGGTACCGCTACAAGACAAGCAAACTAATAAGGAGGAAGCCATATGATACGCAGATTAATCAGACGCGCCCTTACGAGGTGGGCATCACGAGACGACGCCAACAGGGCGGTACTACACATTACATCGGACGATAAGGGCATGCAGGTATCGATGCTCGGAAGCACAACCAACCTCGGCGCCACGCTCGTCATTCTTATGCTCCGCAATCGGGACGCATACGCACTCCTCCGCAAGGCGGTCAAGCTCGTGGAGGCGGTCAAGAGCGGCAAGGTAGATTTTAAGCAGGTCATCGAAGGAGAAAATCAACCCACTAAAGCCACCGCATAAATATGAGAGCAACCAAGCCCGAGTTAGACCCGGAAGGGCGATACTCATACAAGGAGACGGCGCGCCTCTTAGAGCTGCACCCCACCACCGTCAAGCGATACGTTGCCGAAGGTAGGCTCACAGCTCACCGTTGGGCGATAAATAACGCGCCGTACATCCTCGGGGAGGATATCATCAAAGCATGGGGAGAGACAAAAACAGAATAGAAGAAAATATGATTATCAAAGAATTTAGCGACATCATTAGCCGATTGGCACGCATACAGAGCGAGCTCAAAGCACCCAAGGGACAGCGCAACAGTTACGGCGGATACAACTACCGCAGCTGCGAGGACATCCTCGAGGCGGTCAAACCGCTACTCGCCAAAGAGGAGCTCACCCTACTAATCGATGACAGCATCGAGCAGGTGGGCGAACGATATTACGTGAAAGCAACCGCGACAATATACGATAAGACCGGCAGCTGCATCAGCAACAGCGCACTGGCACGCGAGGAGCTCACGCGCAAGGGGATGGACGCATCGCAAATCACCGGAGCGACCAGCTCATACGCACGCAAGTACGCCCTCAACGGACTGTTCGCCATCGACGACACGAAGGACGCGGACGCGACCAACAAGGGGCAGGATGAACCAAAACAGGCTAAAGAACCGACCAAGGCGCAGATAATGAATAAACTCGGCGCCTGCAAATCATTAGACGAGGCAAAGACTCTATTTGCCACGCTATCAGAAACGCTTAAGGCGGACGCGGATATACGCGCCCTTTGCAACCAAATAGCAGAGAAGACAAGACAGACCGCATAAAACGATGAAAGCAACAGACCTAAATAAGTCGCCGATAATATTCGACGAAGCAGCACACCGCTACTTCCTCATCGGGGACGACTTCAGCAGCACACAATACGCGGGCGTTACAAGCATCCTCAGTAAGGTGCTATTTCCGAAGAAGTACGAGGGCGTGGACGAGGAGGTGCTCCAGCGTGCCGCACGACGCGGAACGCGCGTGCACGAGCTCTGCCAGGCTACCGACACGATACCGACCGACGCGCAGGAGGGAGACGACGCCTACCAGGCTGAGGTAGAGAACTACCAAGCGCTCAAGGCAGCGCACGGCATCACAATGATTGTCAACGAGTACCTCGTGAGCAATGCCGAATGTGGGATAGCATCGCAAATCGACTGCGTGGACAGCGAAGGGAACCTATACGATATCAAGACTACCTACACGCTCGACAAGGAATACGTTTCGTGGCAGCTATCCTTCTATGCGGAGATGTTCGAGCTTCAGAACCCCGGACGACTCGCCGGCAAGCTCTATGCGGTATGGCTTCGTGGAGACAAGTGCGAACTGGTAGAGGTGGAGCGCAAGGAGGTAGAGCAACTCAACCGCGTACTCAGTGCGTGGCGCAACCACGAGACGCTCACGACCGCCGACGGTGACGAGTTGGAAAGCCTCGTAACCATCGAGGAACAAATAGCCGAGACAAGGGAGCAGCTCAAGGCATTAGAGGATAAGCGTGCCAAAGCGTTAGAGCCGATACAAGTTAAGATGACCACCAACGGCATCAAGACGCTCGATGGCGACCGAATCAAAATAACCATCGTGCCCGATAGCACAACCATCAAGTTCGACTCTAAGCGCTTCAAAACCGACTACAGCGACCTATTCGCAGAGTACAGCACGACCACGACGCGTGCGGGCTATATCAAGACGACGCTACTATGACCAGCATTGAGTCGCAGCACGCGCTAATCAAGGCGCATCTATTAAGGGGTGAGCACATCACCCCGATGGATGCACTCAGATTGTACGGATGCTTCCGCCTCGGCGGACGCATCTACGACCTCCGCAGGGAAGGACTCAAGATAAGAACCACAATAATCGAGTGGAATGGAAAACGATTCGCGGAATACTCACTAATTAACGAATAAAACTATGGCAACAATAACAGCGAACAGAAAGGATACCATTGTATGGACGGCAGAATGCCCCATTACCTACGTGGACTTAGATAACCCAAGAGAGCCACACTTCGAGGGGAGCAAGCCACAATACCAATGCATCGTACTAATAGACAAACAGGACACGGCAACCCTCGATGTGCTTAAGAAGGCGCTCACAGCCGCCGCAGAAAAGCTCACCGAGACTAACCCCGAGCAGCCGTTCGAAAGCTTCCTAAGCGATGGCGATATCCGAGAAGACCGTAACGGGCAACCAATAAACGGCTTCGTGGGGCGGTGGTACTTCACCGCGAAGAGTCAATACAAGCCCAATCTCTATAAGCTCACACAGAGCGGAGCCGTACCGGCTGAGGAGGGAGAAATCCGCAACTGGGACAAAGGGCAAGCGGTGCTACAGCTGAGAGCCTACGACTTCCAAGGGCGCAAGGGCATATCCGCGCGCATTCTCGGATTCTGTAAGACCGGCACAACAAGCAACGCAGCACCCATACCCGAGGATAGTATGTTTGCCCATC
>ERZ1673752.823-NODE-823-length-49197-cov-6.230658_pt1 | contig 49197 bp, 39 predicted proteins | sample MGYA00580195_ERZ1673752 | MGnify/ENA primary metagenome ERZ1673752 (study PRJEB41218, sample SAMN15661744) | gut metagenome | host: Homo sapiens | place: Canada: London | collected 2015-08-20/2019-03-30 | study: EMG produced TPA metagenomics assembly of...
GTTTTTAAAAATAAGTGAAAAAAGAAGAGAAAAAGCTAAAAGAATTATTAAAATACTTAATAGATTTATTTTTTTTCTTTTTGTTTCTATTTTTTTATTTATTTTTGTTGCTTTCTTCTCTTTTTTTATATTTTTATCTTTAGTCATTTTTACTCCTAAAAAGTCTAATTTTCCTTATAACTAGAGTATTTCACCCCCCCTCCGATTTTTCAAGCATTTCTTAATTTTGTAACTATTTTTACATAAAAAAAGTTTCCTTTTTTTGGAAACTTTCTTAATTATCCTCTTCTAAAAACTTTTTAAAATTTTGTATTTTTCTTTGATCATATTTTTCTAATTTAATATTTTCATTTTGTGTTTTAATTTTTGCATTTATATTTTTTTGTTTTTTTATGTTTATGACTGTGAAAGTTATTATTAAGCATACAATTATTGAAGTTATTAATATTACACTTTTTGTAATTATTGATTCAAAAAGTTCTTTATCTCCGTTTATTTCTGTTTTTCTTTTTTTATTGTTTTGTCTTTTGTTTCTTTGTTCTTTATTATTTTCTTTATCTTTTCTTCTGTTTCTATCTCTTGAAACAACTTCTCTTCTTATTCTTTCTTTTGCTATTTTTTCACTTTTTATTTCTTTTGTTCTTTCTTCCATTTTCATTCCTTTATTTTATATTATAATATTCTGAAAAACCTAAAATATCTGCAATATATTTTGAAGGGAATTTTCTTACATAATTATTATATGTGTTTATTAATTTGTTTATCTTTTCCCTGTTTTTTTGATTTTGTTGTTTTTCCATATTTATGTCTAATAATATTTGATTTATATTTTCTATTGTTTTTTCTGATACGCCAAGATCTAGCATTTTTTCTTTTTCTGCAATTAAAAGACTTACTGAATTTATTTTTACTATTTTCATATTATATTCATCAACTATTTTATTTTGTATTTCATCTTCTTTGTCTTGCTTTTTTATTTGTTTTTTTTGTTTTATTTTTTCTTCTTGTTTTTCATTTATTCTATTTATACTTGCATCATCTGAAACAATTTTTTTGAACTTTTCATCTTTTAATATTTCTTTATTTATTTTTTCTTGAAACTCAATTATTTTTTTAAGTCCACTTTCCATTTCTAAAAACTCTTCTTTTATGTTTACATTCCCTTTTGTAAATTCATTAAATATATAAAAGAGGTAAACAAAAAGGAATAAAATTACAACAATCAAAAATTCCATAAACTATCCTTTTCTTTACTTCAAATATATATTTTTAAATTTAATAATTACACTTTTATTTTTATTTGTTTTTATATTTTTATATATTTTTTTTAATTTTAACATTTAATATTAATTTGGAGCTTCCAATGAGACTTGAACTCATGACCTTATCCTTACCACGGATACGCTCTACCATCTGAGCTATGGAAGCTTATCCATTTTTTCTCCTTTTTTTCTAATCCTTTGAACTGCATTATCTATAGATTTTTCTGTTTTATTTAATTTATTAGCAATTTCTTTATAACTGTAACCATTAATATATAATTTGAAAACATTTTTTTCCATTTTACTTAAAACTTTAAACAATTTATCTTTTTTTTCATTAAGTAAATTTTCATTTCTTAAATCTTCTAACAAATTTTTATCTGACTCTAAAAAATCTATAAATGAATTTGAAGACTTAGAATTTATATTACTATCTAATGAAACCGAAGAATTAAGCGAAATACTATTAAGCCTTTTAGACTTTTTAAGAAGCATTATAATTCTTCTTTCAATAATTAAATTAGCAAATGCGTAAAAATTATTATTTTTATTTTTATCAAAATATTTAAGAGCTGAAAGGACACCTATATAACTTTCTTGATATATATCTTCTTTTTCAAATCCAGATATATAATATTTATTAGCTAAAGCCTCTATATTCGGTTTAAGCTCTTTTATTATTTTTTCAAAATCTTTTTCTGGATTTTTTTGCATTTTTTCCCTTTCAGCTCTAATATTTTTTAATATTTTTTTAACTTATTTTACTTTCTAATCTCTCCACCAAGCTCTTTTTTAAGTGCATTTAATATTTTTTCCATTTCAGCATTTACTTCAGAGTCCTCTAATGTTCTATCATCTGCTCTAAATCTAATAGCTATTGCAACACTCTTTTTATTTTCACCAACTTTTTCTTTATCTCTAAAAATATCAAATAGTGAAATATTTTGAATTAATTTCTTTGATGCTTTATATATTACATTTTCAATTTTTTCATAATTTATATTCTCATCAAATACAACAGCAATATCTCTTTCAGATGATGGGAATTTAGATATTTCTTTATATCTTTTTGTATCGCTTAAATATTTTAATATTTTATTTAAATTAATTTTAGCAAAATATGTTTTTTCTTTAATTTCAAAATTTTGAAGAATCTCTGGATGAACCTCACCAAATGATGCAACAATCTCTTTACCATATGAAAGATCTGCAGATATTCCAGGATGGTAAATACTATCTTTAGTTTTTGAAATTTTTGGAGCCTTTCCTCCTATTTCATTTATAATTTTATATACTATTTCTTTTAAATAGAAGAAATCTCCTGCATCTTTAGTTATAAGGATACTTAAAACATTTTCTTCTTTAGGAAGATTATCTTTAGTTATTTCACCACTATTTTTAAGATATACTCTACCTATTTCAAAAATCTTTATCTTCTCATTTTTCATATCCAAATTATATTTTTCTCTATTTAAAAATTCAGACAATGTTTCAGTTCTCATTATACTTTGATCTTCACTTAATTTATTAACAAGTTTTACAACATTTTTAACTCTAATATCTTCTTTATCTAAATTAAGTTTTTCTAAATCTTTTTCATTTGTAAAAGAATATGTACACATTTCTAAAAAACCTAATGACTTTAAGAAATATCTAGCTGTATTTTTTACATCTAGCTCTTTATTTTCTTTAAAAGTACCTAAAAACTCTGGAAGAGTACTTGGAAGATCATAATAACCATGAATCCTTATAATTTCTTCTGCTAAATCTTCTATCATTTTTATATCTTTTCTATAAAGAGGTGGCTTTACAAAAATATCTTTACCTTTTTTTATTATCTCAAACTCAAGAGATTTTAAAATATCTAACATTTCTTTCTCAGATATATCTGTACCAAGATGATTATTTATTTTATCTTTATCAAATTCAACAATTTTTTCTTCATCTTTACCATCACCTACAATTATTATCTCTTTTCTAATATCGCCAATATTAAATTCTTTAGATAAATCTACTATTCTTTTTATAGCTGTATATATATAACAAATTGGAAGTGTTTTTTCGAATCTTCCAGAACTATCTGTTCTAAAACCTAATTTTTTTGATGCTCTTCTTACTCTAGGACCATTAAAATTTGCTATCTCAAAAACAATATTTTTTGTATCCTCATTTATACTTTGATTTGACTCTCCCATTAAACCAGCAACAGCAGAAGGACTTTTTTTACCAGCTATTACAAGCTCTCCATCAAGCTCATATTCTTTTCCATTTAAAAGAGATATTTTTTCTCCCTTTTTAGCTTTTCTAATATTTAGCTCACCTTCTATTTTATCTTTATCAAATGCATGAAGAGGTTGGCCTAACTCAATCATTATATAATTTGTTAGATCAACAATATTTCCTCTTGACTCTATTCCAAGTTTTCTTAATTTTTCCAAGTATTTTTCTGGAGTTTTATCTAAATTAACATTTTCAAAAACAATTGCCGCATATTTACTGCAATCCTTGTCTTTTATATTAATTTCTAAATCTTCCATTTTATCTGCTATCTTAAAATCTTTATCTTCTTTTCTAAGACTTTCTAAAAGCTCTTCTTTAGAATTTATAATATTATATCCTTTGAACTTTCTTTTTATACTTGCTGCCATTTCTCTACCTATACCTAAAGTTCCAAGACAATCTGGTCTATTTGGAGTTATTTCAAAATCTAAAATATCGTCATCTAAATTTAAAACTTTACAAACATCCTCACCTAAATATTTTTCATTCTCTTTATCTAAAATTAGAATTCCATGTCCACTTTTTCTAGTATTTTCCTCTTCAGAAACTCCAAGCTCACCACTTGAGCAAAGCATACCATTTGACATTACACCTCTTAGTTTTCCTGGTTTAATAATAGTTCCATCTGGAAGCACACCATTTGGCTTTACAACAGGTACAATATCTCCTTCTAAAATATTATCTGCTCCAGTTACTATTTGAAGAACTTCGTCTTTTACATCTGTTTTAGTTATAACTAATTTATCTGCATCTGGATGTTTTTCTATTTTTAATATTTTACCTATAACAACATCTTTTAATTTTCCTTTAAGAGAATCTATTGTCTCAACTTTTGTTCCAGACATAGTAAGTTTTTCTTCTATTTCATTTATACTTAAATCCTCTATATTTACATATTCATTTAATATTTTTCTTGTAATTTTCATAATTATCCTTTTCTAAAATTGTTTTAAAAATCTTGTATCATTTTCATAAAGAAGTCTCATATCTTCAATATTAAACTTCGCCATAGCAATACGCTCTAATCCCCATCCAAAAGCAAAACCACTATACTCATTAGGATCAATTCCGCAGCCTTTTAAAACATCTGGATGTACCATTCCAGCACCTAAAAGCTCTATCCAGCCTTCACCTTTACATGTACTACATCCTTTTCCTCCGCACACAAAGCATGAAACATCTACTTCAACACTTGGCTCTGTATATGCAAAATAATGTGGTCTAAATTTTAATTTAGTTTTTTCTCCAAGAAGTCTTTTTAGTGCAGTTTCAAGTGTTCCTTTTAGATCAGACATTTTAACATCTTTTCCTACAACTAATCCTTCTAATTGGTGGAATATTGGTGAATGTGTTTTATCTATTGTATCTGATCTATAAACAGCTCCAGGACAAATTATTTTAATTGGTGGTTTTTCATTAAGCATTGTTCTTATTTGTACTGAAGATGTATGACTTCTTAATACTACTTCATCTTCTATATAAAATGTGTCTTGAATATCTCTAGCTGGATGATCTTTTGGAGTATTAAGCATATCAAAAACATACTGAGTTTTTTCTATTTCTGGCCCATCTTTTACAACATAACCCATATCTTTAAATATTTTAGTGCACTCATCTATTATTTGATTTACAGGATGAAGTTTACCACTTAAACTATCTACTGGAAGTGTTATATCTACACTTTCTTTTTTTAGTTTTTCATTTAGTTTTTCATTTTTTATATTTGTTTCTTCTTTTTCAATTTTTTCTTTTATTTTCTCTTTTAAAACATTAATAACTGATCCATATTCTGCTTTATCTTCATTTTTTACATTTTTTATTTCTTTCATTAAATCTTGGATCTCAGATTTTTTTCCTAAATATTTTACTTTTAAATCTTTAATTATTTTTTCTTTTTCTTTAGGATCTATATTTTTCAATATTTCTTTAATATCTTCTTTAAAATTTTTTAATATATTATTAATATTTTCTTTAGCTACATTAAGTTCCATAAAATTCCTTCTTTTCTATTTATTTTCAGCTTCTTTTTTATCTGATTCTTTTACTTCATTTTCTTGTATTTGTATATGTTCTGTTTTATCTTTTTCTTCTTTTTTATTTGAATTTTCAATTGCTTGTTTTTGTTTTGAAATCTCATCTAATTTTTTAGCTGTAACAGATACTATGGTTGGCTCTATTAGGTTTTTATACATAGCTTTCCTTGCAGAACTACTCATTTTATCTAATTCTATTCTTTCACCTTCCATCATTTCCATTTCAAGTATTTCTTTAAACTCTACATTTATTGCTAAATTAAGATCAAGCATATTTGAATATATATTTGTATCTAATCTCATATTATTTGCATATATATTTTCTGGAATTGAAAATTCAAATTTAAAAAATACTTTATCTTCTTCTTTTGCATTTATTATATTGTCTATTCCTTCTGTTTTCTTTTCTTCTACAACATTTTCTTCATTTATATTGTTTTTATTAGGATTTTCTTTGTTTTCTTTGTTTTCTTTGTTTTCTTTATTTTCTTCATTTGTGTTTTCAGTATTTTCTTCTACCTGAGATAAAAAATCTATTTTTTTAATATTACTTTTTGAAATATTATTTACATTTCCATTTTCGTTATCTTTATTTTTTTCTTTTGTCTTTTCATTTTCTATTTTTATTTCATTTGGTTTTATATTTGTAATATTATTTTTTAATGTTTCAAAATCCACATTATATTTATATCTATCTCTCTCTTTTTCTTTTGTAACTTTCATTTTTGTATTTCCAAATATTGAAATAATTTCAAAAAAATCTTTTTTCTTTTCTTCCTTTATTTCCATTTGGAATATTTTAGTTGAATTTCCTTGAATTGGTTTTATACTAATTTCTATCTTAGGAACATTACCTTTAATTTTATAAAAGACTATTTCAAGTTTATCTGTATCTCTCATTTCAGGTTTTAGTTTTTTTATTAAATTTTTTAAACTAGCTTCATTTTTTCCTAAAATCTTATATCTACTAGCATCAACTTTTAGAGCTGTGTCCACATCTTTTAAAATATTATCCATAATTACATTAAGAGATATATTATCTAAAACAATTTTATAATTGTCTGCAATAACTTTTTCTTCTCTATATGTTGTTGGAATTTTTTTCTCTACTTTGAAGTTTTGTTTTGACATATTTTCAAGTGATTTTAGAAAAGATTTTTTTATATCTTCTTTTATCATAATCATTTCTTCAAAAATATTTTCATCTTGAGACATATTTATATTTTTATATGTTTCTAAAATAGAACTGTCACTTGTAAATATTTTATCTAATGAATCTTTTTTAATACTTATCATTTCTTTAAAATATTCTGGTGCTTCAATTAAGATAATATCTTTATTTTCATAGATATTCCAACTAGTTATATTTGTTTTATTCCAAATAATATTTGTATTTATTAAACTTTCTTTATTATCTTCTTTATTATTTACTGAGCCTTTAAATACAAAATCTAAATCTTTTATTTTTAATTTATCTTCTGTTTTATTTTTTTGCTTTTTGTCTTTTCCTTCTTCTTCATCTTTATCTTTAGTCATAAATTTTGGATCTATTTTACCACTTGACGTTATTTCATACGCTTTTGAATTAAGTTTATTTGTAAAGTTTTTAAAATCTTCTAATCTTAAATTTTCAGAAAAATCTGCTTTTTTTATGCTCTCTAAAATATATTCTTTAGCAGAAAAACTTCTTTTTTTAATAAAAGTAAAATATATAGCTAGAGAAAGTAAAACAAACATAATAAAAACTATAAAATATATATTAATATTTTTCTTTTTCTTGTTTTTCTTTGTCTTCTGATTTTTATTTTCAAAATTAAAATCATTTGAAAATATATCTTCTCTTTTATTAAAACTATTATTTTTTTTATTATTTATATCGTTTTTAATATTACCTTTTTCTTCTTTTTTCTTTGTTTCACTAGTTGAAACACTAAATAGATCGTCCAAAACTTTCTCCTTATCTTTTGTAAAAATTATAGAAATGTATTTTCTAATTTCTCGTCACATAATATGTGTACATGTGTATGCATAACACTTTGTCCAGCACCTTTTCCAGTATTTACAATAAGTCTATAACTGTCTAAATTAAGTTTATCTGCTACTTTTTTAGCAGAATTAATAATTTTTCCTAAAAGTAGATCATCATTTTCATATTCTGTTATATTATCTGTATGTGATTTAGGTATAACTAAAAGATGTACCTTTGCTACAGGCTCAATATTTTTTATAACTTTTACTATATCATCTTCATAAACTACATCTGATGGAGCTTCTCCTTTTATTATTTTACAAAATATACAATCTTCTTTAAACTTTTCCATAAATTCCCCTTTTTTACTTTTTGTTTTCTGTTTTTTCTTTTATTTTTTTATTTTTTCTTTCTGTTTTTTTCTTTTTTAATCTTCTAATATAGCTTTAATTCTTCTTACACCTTTTGATGATGATTCTTCTTTTATTATTTTAAATTTTCCAAGTTCTTTAGTATTTTTAACATGTGGCCCGCCACATATCTCTTTTGAAAAATCTCCAATAGTATATACTTTTACAATACTACCATATTTATCTTCAAAAAGCCCAATTATATTTTGTTCTTTTGCTTTTTCATAACTCATTTCTTCATATTTTACTTCTAAACCTTCTTGTATTTTTTGATTTACTAATTTTTCTATTTTCTCTAAGTTTTCTTTAGATACTTTTTCTGGATAAGAAAAATCGAAACGTAGTCTTTCCTGAGTTATATTTGAGCCTTTTTGATATACCTCTTTTCCAAGTATTTGTCTTAAAGCAGTATGAAGAAGATGTGTTGCTGTATGGTATTTAATTGTTTTAGGACTATGATCACCAAGTCCACCTTTAAATTTCCCTTTTAAACCTTTTTTAGATGCTTCTTGATGTTTTTTAAATAATTCAGATACTTTTTCCATATTTATTTTTATATTTTTCTCATCTAATATTTCTTTTGTAATCTCTACAGGTAAACCATATCTTTCATAAAGCATAAATACTTGTTCTGGAGATATATTTTCTGTTTGTTTTAATAATTTATTTAATTCCTTTTCCCCTTTTACAAGTGTTTTTAAAAATTTATTTGTTTCTTCTTTTATTACTTCATGTATTTTTTCTTCATTTTTTCTAAGTTCTGGATACATATCTTCAGATGATTCTATAGTTATTTTTATTAGTTCATCTAATTTTTTAATATCTATTCCTAATTTTCTTAAATTTCTTACTATTCTTCTTATTAGTCTTCTTAATATATATCCTCTATCTACATTTGATGGTTTTACACCTGCTGAGATTATCATTAATGAAGATCTAAGATGATCTGCTATTATTCTTTTAGATGCTTCTAAATCTTTTTTATCTTCTTTAGCATATTTTGTAATTTCATTTATTACATTTTTAAAAATGTCTAATTCAAAAGGAGTTTTTACCCCATTTATAATCATTGACATTCTCTCAAGACCCATTCCTGCATCAACATTTTTCTTTTCAAGTTTAGAATAATTTGAAGAACTATCTTTAAAGTATTCCATAAATACATTATTCCAAATCTCAACATATTTCCCGCAGTCACATGATGGATTACAATTTTCACTGCATTTTTCTTTTCCTGTATCATAAAATATCTCAGTATCTGGCCCGCATGGTCCGCTATCTCCTGCTATCCACCAGTTTTCATCTTTTCCAAAAAAATATATTCTTTCTTTTGGTATTCCAGCTTCTTGCCAGTATTTATATGTTTCTTCATCTCTTGGTGCATTTTCATCACCTTCAAAACATGTTACAGATATTTTGTCTTTATCGAATTTTAGAACATCCATTAAAAATTCATAGCTCATTGATATTGATTCTTTTTTAAAATATTTACCAAAAGACCAGTTTCCAAGCATTTCAAAAAAAGTTAAATGTGTACTATCTCCAACCTCATCTATATCATTTGTTCTAATACATGGTTGAAAGTTTACTATCTCACCACCCCATGGATCTTTTTTCCCAGTTAAATATGGTACAAATTGTTGCATTCCAGCCGTTGTAAAAAGAACTGAATTATCGTCTTTTGGTATTATTGGTGCTGGATCTACTCTTTTTAATCCTTTTTCTTCAAAATATTTTATAAATTTGTTTCTTACATCTATTGTTTTCATATATTTCCTTTAATTTAATTCTGTAGTTATTTCTTCTGTTTCATTTTCATGTTGTTTGTCTTTTTCTTCAAAAATATCTTTTAATTCGCTTTCATTTTGTTTATTTTTTTCAGATTCAAAAAAATCATTAAATGTTTTAAATGTATATTTTGCATTTATAAATTTATCTAATATATTTTCAAAAACTTTTAAATTTTGCGAATCACTTTCATATATTAATAAAACAACATTTGCATTTGAAGATATTTTCTCATCAAGTACTCCATTTAAATCATCTGCTGGAGTTTCACCATCTACATATTGATTAAATTGTACTATATCTATTCCATCTTTATTTAATATCTTCTTAGCTTCATCTTTTATTCCATCATATGATGATACAAGTATTGGACCTGGAAGAAGTGCTGTATATGTTTTAAAATCTCCCTTTATTGTTTGTTCTAATTTTGTTTTTGAATCTTTTACACTTTTAGAAACGCTTTCTGCACTTTCATATATATTTATATATTCTTCATTATATCCTGTCACACTTATATAATGTTTTTCATCATATATTTTTTTTATATCTTCCTTATTGCTTTCTATATTTTTTCCAAGAAAGAAATAGTTTGCTTTTATATCTTTTTCTTTTAATATTTTTAAAGCTTCTTTTGTTTTTGTTTTCTTAGGTCCACCTGCAAATACTATATATACTTCTTTGTCTTTTCCCTCAATAATTTTTTTCATTTTTTTATCAAAGTCTGGGATTCTCTCAAATTTTGTTTTTTGATTTAAATTTTCATTAATTGTTATTTGGTTTTCTTCTTCTTTTGCTTTTTCCATTTCTATTTTTTTATTTTCTTTTGCTATTTTTTTTGCATCAAATTTTCTTTTAATAAAATTAAACCCAAAAAATATTCCAGTAAATATTCCAAATATACTAATAATTAAAATAAATACTAATGATACTTTTTTTAGCATATTAATATTTTTCATATCTGGAGCTATTACCTTAAAGGAATATCCAGTAATAGGTCCACTGTCTTTTGCTTTTTTTTCTTCATCACCAAATAAATCCATTTATTTTCCTTTTATTTTATTATATTATATTTTTTCTATTTTTACAGGATCAAATTTTATATAGTCTGCTGATATAAGTTTAAAAATTATTCCATCTTTTTCACCTTCAAAAACTCCCTTTTGAGAATTTCCATGAAGATGTCCAAAATAGCATCTTTTAGTATTATATTTTTTCATTATATCTATATAATTAATATTTTCTAAATCTTCTTCACTAAGATCTATACTTTCTTTTATTAAATTTAAATCTTTTTTACTTAAAAATGGTGGATAATGCATTATACAAATATTTATCCCATTTTTATCTATACTCTCAGCTGAATTTTTAAGTCTTAAGCCTTCTCTTCTTAAATTTTTGAAATCTCCTTCTTCATTATAGCTCCACCCTTTTGTTCCAAATATATTAATTCCATTTATATTATATGAATTATTATATAATATTTTTAGTTTATTTAAATTATTTTCTTCAAAAAAATCATTCATCTTTTTTTTAGATTCCCACCAATAATCATGATTTCCTTTTAAAAGAATTTTTATACCTGGAAGATCATTTAAAAACTTTAAATCTTCTAAAGATTCTTTTAAAGTCATTCCCCATGAAATATCTCCTGCAATTATTACTACATCTTCTTCTTTGATTTTCTTATTAAAATTTTCTTTTATCTTACTAATATAATTTTTCCAACTTTCTCCAAATACTTCCATCGATTTATCTGTTTTTTCATTTAACGAAAGATGAAGATCACCTATTACATATATATCACCTTTTGTTTTTATTTCTTCCATTAATTATTTATACTCCTATTTTGAAATTTGCTTTTGCATCTTCTTCTAATATTCCAAAATTTTTATCTAAATATTCATAATATCCTTGTGATGCTATCATTGCAGCATTATCTGTACAATATACAAATTCTGGAAAATATATTTCAAATCCTTTTTCTTTTAATTTATTAAATTCTCTTCTAATGTGGGTATTTGCAGAAACTCCTCCAGATATAGCTATTTTTTTTGTATTCATTTTTTTTGAAGCCAGAAGAGTCTTATCTATTAATATAGATACAACTTTATCTGTAAAAGATCTTGCTAAGTCTTCTTTTTTTATACTTTCATTTTTTTGTTTTTTACTATTTACATAATTTATAATATGTGTTTTAATTCCGCTAAAACTAAAATCTAAATCATCAACTTTAGGTGTTGGAATATCTATATTGTTTTTTCCATCATATGAAAGTTTATCTATCTTAGGACCACCTGGATATGAAATTCCAATAACTCTTGCTACTTTATCAAAGGCTTCTCCTACTGCATCATCTCTTGTTTTCCCTATTATCTCATAATCTACATGACTTTTAATATATATAAGATGTGTGTGCCCTCCAGATATAACAAGAGAAAGATATGGAGGCTCAAGTTCTTTATATGTTATATAATTTGCTGCAATATGTCCTTTTATATGATGTACTGGTATAAAAGGAATATTAAGTGCATATGCAAATGCTTTTGCAAATGAAACACCAACAAGAAGTGCCCCTATAAGCCCTGGTCCTTTTGTAAATGCTACTGCAGATAATTTTTCTTTGGGTATTTTTGCTTCTTTTATAGCTCTTTTTACTACATCTGAAATTGCTTCAACATGCATTCTTGATGCAAGATCTGGAACAACTCCGCCATATTTTTTATGTTCATCTATTTGAGAATTTATTACTAATGACAAAACTTCTTTTCCATTTTTTACAACAGATGCTGATGTTTCGTCACAGCTTGATTCTATTCCTAATATATATATATCTTTTCCCAATTTTTTCTCCTAGTTAATATATTAAAAAATTATATCAAAAAATATGCATTTTTTCCAGGATTTAAGAGGCTTTTATTATAAAAAAACATCACTTTAAAAGTGATATTTTTAATCTTCTCCAAATTTTAAAACAGATAAAAATGCTTCTTGAGGTACCTCAACATTACCAACTTGTTTCATTCTCTTTTTACCCTTTTTTTGTTTTTCTAATAGTTTTTTCTTTCTTGTAATATCTCCACCATAACATTTAGCAAGAACATCTTTTCTTACAGCCTTTACGGTTTCTCTAGCAATTATTTTACCTCCAATAACTGCTTGAATTGGAACTTCAAAAAGTTGTCTTGGTATTTCTTCTTTTAATTTTTCTGCTATTTTTCTACCTCTAGTATAACTGCTATCTTTATGAACTATAAATGATAGTGCATCAACAACTTCTCCATTTATATGAATATCTAATTTAACAAGATCAGATTCTTTATACTTTAAAAACGTATAACTTACTGAAGCATATCCTCTTGTTTGAGATTTTATATAATCAAAGAAATCATAAACTATCTCATTAAGTGGCATCTCATATTCAACACTAACTCTTTTTTCATCAAGATAATTAAGACTTATATATGTTCCCCTTCTATCTTGACAAACTTTCATAACATTACCAATATATTCAGTTGGAATAATTATTTCAACCTTCATTATAGGTTCTTCTATTTTTTCTACCATACTTAAATCTGGTAGATCTGCTGGATTGTATAAATTTAAAACTTTTCCATTTTTTTCATACACTTTGTATATTACTGAAGGTGCAGTAGTTATAATTGGTATTTTAAACTCTCTTTCTATTCTCTCTACAGTTATTTCTAAATGAAGGAGCCCTAAAAATCCGCATCTAAATCCAAATCCTAATGCTTTAGATGTTTCTGGTTCAAACTCAAATGCAGCATCATTTAATTTTAATTTTTCTGCCGCTTCTTTTAATGCATCATAATCTTCTCCATCTAAAGGATACATTCCACAGTAAACCATTGATATACTTTTTTTATATCCTGGAAGAGGTGTTACTTTTTGTCCTTCTTTTGTTACTGTATCTCCTACTCTTACATGTTTTGCATCTTTTATAGATGCTGCAATATATCCTACTTCACCTGCTTTAAGTGTTTCTCCTGGATTTAATTCACCTGCTTTAAATGTACCTATTTCTGTGAGTTCAAAATTTTCTCCACCTTGTATAAAATGAATATTATCATTTTTATTAATAACGCCATCAAATACTCTAATATGTGCAATTACTCCAAGATAATTATCATATTTTGAATCAAAAACAAGTGCTTTTAAAGGTTTTGTTACATCACCTTCTGGTGATGGTATTATTTCAATTATTTTTTCAAGCACCATAAATATATTTTCACCTGTTTTAGCTGAAACACATGGTATGTCTTCTTCTTTAACCCCTATAAGTTCTGAAACTTCTTTTCTTACCTCTTCTGTTCTTGCATTAGGCAAATCTATTTTATTTATTACTGGCAGTATTTCTAAATCACTATCTAATGCTAAATAAAGATTTGCAAGTGTTTGTGCTTCTATTCCTTGTGTAGCATCAACAACTAAAATAGCACCTTCACATGCTGCAAGACTTCTACTTACTTCATAATTAAAATCCACATGACCTGGTGTATCTATTAAATTTAGTATATATTTTTCTCCGTCTTTTACATATTCCATTCTTGCTGCTTGAGATTTAACAGTTATACCACGTTCCTTTTCTATTTCCATATTATCTAATACTTGTTTTTTCATTAGTCTTTTTTCAAGTGAGCCTGTTTCTTCTATTAATCTATCTGCAAGTGTAGATTTTCCATGATCAATATGTGCTATTATGCTAAAATTTCTAATGTTTTCTTGTTTCATTTTCCCTCCGCTTTAACTAAAGCTTATATTAATTCTTGGAATTTTTCAATTTAAAAATGAGATTATAAATTTCTTTAAAATCTCATTTAAACAATTCTTAAAATCCAGTTTTTGGCATTTTAGAATATATCTTTTTTATCTTTTCACTCTCTATTTTTTTCTCTTTTGTAGTTTCAGTATTTTTAACCTCAATTTCTTTTGTTTCATTAAATTTAACTTCTACAATTATATCATCTTCATATCTAATATATCCATCTTTTGCTTTTGTCTCTTTTATTATATATTTTCCTGGATTTAAATTTTCTAATATTATTTTTCCATTTTTATCTGTTAATAATTTAATTTTGTCTTCTTTTCCTTCTTCTTTTATTTCAAATTCTACACCTTCAATTGGAATTTTCTTTTTAGGATCTTTTTTTGAAATAATTATTTTTGTATCATTTTTAAGTTTTATACTTCTAGATATATTTTCATATTTATCTTCATATATTCCAGAAAACGCATAATTTTGTAGCTTTTTATCTGTAGTTTTTGCAAATATAACTGGGAAAGTTTTAAAACTTGCATTAACTTTTAATAATATTTCTTTTTCTTCATTTATTTTTTGAATTGGTATTCTTATTTTAAAATTATCTCCAATATTGAAATTAAATTTCTCTTTACCAGACAAATCTAATATTTTAGCAAACTTAGCTTTTTCAAGACTAACTTTAATACTACCTTTTCTTTTTGCACTAACATTATATTCTTTTTCTAGAAATTTATTATCTTTAACAATCCAATTAGATTTTTCTGTTATCTTTAAATCACTTTTTCCAGGTTCTCTTAAATCTGCTTTAGCATTTTTCATTATACTTGTATAAGCTTTATATACTCTATCTCCTTTTGCACTTCCATCAGATGTAAAATGTTTAGAAGATAAATTGTTTTGCATAGCCCATACTGCAAACTTTGTTGCTATATATGCTTCTGCATTGTTTTTTACCCCAAGTTCTTTTGCACTTTTATATGGAAAACCATTTATAACTGCTTTAAAAGCTTTTGAATCTTTTAATTCTTCTTTTAATAATACATCTTGTTTAAATATTCCTATACTTCCAACTCCTGGTCTTTCCATATTTATACAATATGCTGGGTATGTTTTTCCATTAAATTTACCATAAACTGTAGCACACCCCATTGTTTTGCCTTTTTCCTTAAATATTGATGGTATATACTCATCTTGATATATTGTTATTTTCTGATTTTTTAAATTTGTTGCATATAAATTTAAATTCGAAAAAACAATTATAGTAAGAAGAGATATAATTAAAAATTTTTTTAAAATTGAATTTATTTTCATAATCCTCCTTTTAAAGGATTTAATTTTTTAAACCAATATATTTTGCTTTTACTACAAGCCTCTCAGAAGGTTTATTACTTACGCAAGTAATTAAAGTCATTTCTCTTTTTCCTCTCTCATAAAGTGGAGAAAGATCATACTCATTTATTATATATTTTTTAGATACAATATATTTAAATTTTGAATCGCCGACAATATATATTATTTCATCATTTAAATTTATATCTTTTAAATTTCTAAAATAGTTTCTGTAAAAACCTCTATTATGTGCTGCAAGACAAACATTTCCATCTAGAAATTTAGTTGTCTCAAAATGCCCTATATATTCATTTAAAACATAATCCTTTACACTTTCTTTAATTTCTGCTTCTTTTAGTATACCTGGAATACTTAAAGACCATTTTTTATCTTTAGAAATTTTAGATAAGTTTTTTCTAAAATTTCCATATGTATTTTGTTTAAATGAGTAATTTTGCTCTCTTAATTTTTCTTTTCCATAATATTTATAATTTTTTTGGTATAGATTTATTAAAATTAAAAAAAATATAATGCAAATTAAACAAAATATATTTTTTATTATTTTTATAATCTTTTCTTTTTTTCTTGATCTTTGTTTTTCTAAATACACTTTTATTGCCTTTTTTATATTAGACTTTTTCAAAAGGCTTTAAGACAGATTTAATACTTTTTTTGGGATTTGATGAATTTAATTAAATAAACGATTTAAAGGGTAAGTTTTTATTTTTCTTTTTTTATTTTATTTTTCTTTTTACTTTTTCTTAAAGCCTTTTTATTTAAGTCTACATAAAGGATAATAGAGTTTTTAATATATTTCAACAAATGCATTTTTCATTACTTTTTTGCACTTTTTTTCTAATTATTATGTAAATAGCCTAATAATTCATCTATATTAAATATTTCATCTATAGATTTTATATCTAAAAATTCTAAAAGTTCTTCAATCTTAATATCTTTTAATAAAATATTTTTTGTAAAATAATTTATATCAATTTTTTTATTTCTTATTTTATTTAATATATTAAAAGCTAAAAATGTACCTATAAAATATGTTAATGAATAATATGGCCTTAGATATGAATATGTCCTAATAAATGAATATACTTTTTTTATATTATATTTTTCTTCATCTTTTATATATCCTAATTTACTTAATAATTGTTTTCTTTTGTTTATTGTTTTTTCAATACTTATATTTCCGTTTTTTCTTATTTCTTCTAATATATATTCTTGAAATAAAAAGCACTCAGCTGTATCAAAAATTTTACTTAATATATTTTCTTTTATATCTTCTATATTTTTTAAATCTTTAAGTTCTTTTTCTTTTTTATTTAATAAATATTCTAATAAAATAAATTCATGTAAAATAGAGAAGGTCTCTTCGATTAATATATTTTTTTCTATTTTTCCCAAATTAATATATCTCATTAAATGACCTATTTCATGAATGAAAATTTCATCATTTAATGTCTTGTCTAAACTATTTTGTAAATAAATATATCCTTTGTAAATATTTATAGTTTTATTTGAATAAACTTTACCATCTCTTTTAAAATAATCTATTCTATTATTACTTATTATATCTTTTACTTTTTTAGCATAATTTTTTTCTAAAAAATTACTAGCATTAATTATTAAATTGTTACTATATTCTACATTTTTTTCAATTATTTCTTTTAATTCTAATTTTTCTTTTTCTTCTAAATGTTTATAATATATATTTTTTTTATTAATTAATATTTGCTCTTTCTCTTTTTGAAATTTTAAAATATTTGTTTTATTTAAAATATTTAATGTATTTTTCTCTATATCTTTTTTTGAAAAAAACTTATTATTTTTTTTATATATTTTTTCAAATAAATTTTATCTTCTGCATATATTTCATAAACTTTAATATATTTTAAAAGATTTGAATTTAAATCTTCTATATCTATTTTTTCAAGTTTTAACTTTTGTAAATTATTTAATGATTTGTAAAAATCTTTAATTCTTTCATTCAAAATTTCATTTTTGCAATTATTTTCTTTATTATCTTGTGCTAATTTTTTATCTAATTCTTTTATATATCTTTTTAAATTTTCTATTTCTAATCTTTCTTTTTCGCTTTTATTATATAAATCTTCTTTTAAGATAATATATGCTTTTGCTTTTTCTATTTTTAAATATATGTTTCCATCAGTTTTTTTACAAAGCTCTTTTTCTAATTCTTTTATATTTATTTTATATTTATCTAATTCTTTTTCATTCATAGTTTTCCTTTATATAAAAAAAACAAAGTTCTTAAAACTTTGCTTCTTATTATCTTACTTTTTTATTTGCTATACATTTAGTACATGCTTTTACTGTTTTTGTATTACCATTTTCATCAGTAACTCTAACTTTTTTTATATTTGCTCTAACTTTAATTTTAGCTCTTCTACTTACTTGTGATCTTTCGATGCTTATTCTATTACCTGTTGATGTACCTTTTCCACAAATTTCACATCTTCTAGCCATATTATGCCTCCTTCAAAATAAAAATATGATCAAGATCATATTTAATTCAATTATTCAATTGGCGATCCGGATGGGGTTCGAACCCACGACCTCCAGCGTGACAGGCTGGCATTCTAACCAAACTGAACTACCGGACCTTTTTGGTGGTCGCTATAGGGCTCGAACCTATGACCCCCTGCTTGTAAGGCAGGTGCTCTAGCCAACTGAGCTAAGCGACCATATAGAAACATTATACAAAAGCTTTATACCTTTGTCAATGTTTTTTTTATTTTTTTTATTTTAATTTTTTCTTTTTCTATTATTTATTAAATAGTTCAAAAAATTTATCTTTTGAAATTAGGCCTTCAGATTTTTGAGTAAAGTTTCCTTTTTTCAAAATAACAGTTGTAGGTGTTAATCTTATATCATATTTTTCTGGAATTTTCTTTGTTTCCTCTTTTGCTAAATCTATAATATATATATTTATATTTTTGTTTTTTTCTCTTATTTCGTTATATATTTCTTTTTGTTTATAACATGGCTTACATTTTGGAAGTGTAAATAAAATTGCTACTTTTGGAAGTTTTTTTATTTTTTCAAATTCTTCTTCAGAATTTATTTTTTCTAAATTAAAGTTTTTTTCTTTTTCTGCTTCTTCTTTAAATTGCTTAAAAGAAATTATATCTTTTCTAGCATCTTCCCCTTGAATTTTATATTTTCCAAAATATTTTCCATTTTCAATTACTTTTTTATCTTCGTCTTTTTGTTTACCTTTATTTTTAGATGTTATATTTACTATTAACAATATAATTATTAAAGATACTAAAAGTACGCTTAAAATAGCTAAAAACATATTTTGTTTTTTTGCTTTTTCTATTTTCTTTTCATTTTCATTATTTGTATTTAATTCCATATTATTCCTTAATTTTCATATAATTCTATAATATCTTCTTTACTATGAAGTCCTAAAACTTCTTTAATTATTTCACCATTTTGAAAAAGTTTTAATGTAGGAACAGACATAATATTATATTTAAGAGCTAAATCTTTATTTTTATCTATATCTACTTTAACTATTTCTATGTTTTTATTTTCTTCTTTTACTTCTTCAAGTATTGGACCTTGCATTTTACATGGTCCGCACCATGTTGCAAAAAAATCTACTAATACTTTATTCTCATTTTTTAATACTTTTTCTTCAAATTCTTCTTTTGAATTAATTTCTTCTAACATTATATTTCCTTTTTTAATAATTAAATGCAGCTATTTCGTAAAATGCTTTAGGATGATCACATGTTGGGCACATCTCTGGAGCTTTTGTTCCTATATATATTTGTCCACAGTTTCTACATCTCCATACAACTTCATTTACTTTTGTAAATACTTCTGCTTTTTCAATATTTTCTGCAAGTTTTAAATATCTTTCTTCATGTTCTTTTTCTATTTTTGCTACTTGTTCAAATTTGTCTGCTATTTCTTCAAATCCTTCTTCTCTTGCTTCTTCAGCCATTCTTTTATACATTGTAGTATGTTCGTAATTTTCTCCTGCTGCAGCATCTTTTAAGTTTGTAAGTGTATCTTTAACAGCTCCTCCATTTAAAAGTTTAAACCATATTTTAGCATGTGCTTTTTCATTCATAGATGTTTCTTCAAATATTGCTTTTATTTGTTCAAAACCATCTTTTTTAGCTTGTGATGCATAATATTCGTATTTTACTCTTGCTTGTGATTCCCCTGCATATGCTTCTTTTAAATTTGCTTCTGTTTTTGTCCCTTTTAATTCTTTCATTAATATCCTCCTTTTTCATACTTTGATATTATACTTTATCTGGTCTTTTTTCAAGGCTTCATTTTTCACTTTGTTTTTCAAGCAATTCTGTTATTGTTACAAATTCAAAGCCTTGTTTTCTTTTTTTATCTATAACTTCTAATACTCCATCAACTGTAGTTTTATGTATATCATGAAGTATTGCTACATCATTTTCTTTCATTGCAAGTATATCTTTTATTACTTTATTTTTACTTCTATATTTCCAATCTTCTGGATCATTATTCCAAATTATTATTTTTTTATTTATTTCTTTTTCTGCATCAAATTTTCTTTGTCCATATGGTGGTCTTAAATATTTTGTTTCAAATCCATTTAAAGCTTTTTTTATTTCATCATCTGCCATCTTAACATTTTTTATTACATCTGCTTTTTTCATTAATAAAAATTGTGGATGATTGTATGAGTGATTGCCAATATCGTGGCCATCTTCATACATTTTTTTTAATACTTTTTCTTTTCCAGGTACTTTTTTACCTACTAAGAAAAATGAAACTTTTACATTTTTTTCTCTTAATTTATCTAAAAAATATTCTGTATACTCACCAGGTCCATCATCAAATGTAAGTGCTAAGTATTTTTTTCCTTTTAAAAGTTCTTTTCTATTTTTTTCTTGATCTTCTTTTTCTATTTTCTTTTTTTCATTTATTTTATTATTATATTTTTCAATTTCTTTTAAATAATCTTGTTTAAACTCTTCATTCAAACATTCATAAATTTTTTCGTTTTTGATTAATATTTTTTTATTTTCTTTTTCTTTAAATAAAACTTCACCTTTTTTATATTCTATTTTATTTTCTAAATAAATATTAAGACCTTCTTCATTAATATAATATTGATGATTATTTAAAAAGTTTTGATCTATATTTGTTTTATCTATTTTTATATTTTTATTAAAAATATTTTCCGCTTCTATTTTTTCATAATTTTCACTATTTTTATCTTTTTTTAATGAATATATTTTTATTTGTTTTTCTATTTCTTTTTCATTTTCAAAAATAATACTATATTTCAAAAAAACTAAATCACCTATATTTATTGTTTCATCTTCTATCTTTGTTATTTTTTTTCTTTGATTTTTTTCTTTTGATTTTTCTTTTTTTATTTCTTCCTTAAGATATTTTTTAAAATCTGTATTTACTTCTTTATTATTTATTTTGTAATAATCTATTTTTAATTTACTATTTTTATTTATTAAAAATATTATGAAAAAACATAATAATATTATTGAAATAATTAATCCTAAAACTTTTACTTTTTTTATATTTTCATTTTTCTTATTATATTTGCTTTTTAAATCATATATTTCATCATAAATCTCTTCATAATTTGTCATTACTTCCTCTTTAATTTCTTTCCTCAAAAAGTATTTTAAAAATCTCCATATGTTTTTTAGTCATATTATTTATATTATAATTTTCTTTTGCATATCTATATGCAGATTCTGCAAAAGTTTTATTTTTATTAAATTCTATAAATACTTCCTGAATTTTAGAAATATAATCTTCTACATCTCCATTTTCTGCTATTTTTCCAAATTTTCCGTAGTCTAAGATTTCTGCATTTATCTCTGAATTATTTGTAATAATTGGAAGCTTTGCTGCCATATATTCTGCTAAAATTATAGGTGTGTTTTCATCTCTTACAGTAGATAATGCTATATCTGATGAAATTAAATATTCTGAAACATCATCAACCCATCCAGTTATTTCTATTTTATCTAAAATATTATTTTCTTCTGCAAACTCCATTATTTTTTTTATATATTCAGGCTCTCCATCACCTATCATTATTAACTTTATATTATATCCCATTTTTATTATTGCAAGACCTATATTAAGCATCAAAAACGGATCTCTTTTTTCGTTTATATTTCCAAGTTGTACTATTATTTTTTGAAATTCATCTACTTTAAGTTCTTCTCTTATTTTTTTTCTTATTTCTTGTTTTTTATTTTCATCATTTAAATCATTATATTTTGTAAAATCTATTCCTGTGTTTATTTGTGCCATCGCAAGTTTTGGATTTATATTATATTTCTTTGCTAAATTTTCTTCTTTTTTTGAATCATTTATTATTACATCTGTTATATTTTTTGCAAAAACTCTTTCTAAAAATGGTATAAATGGTTTATTAAAATTCCATCCATGCGGATTAAAAACAATCCTTATATTTTTAAAAGATCTTGCAGCTAGTCTTGATACAAAAGATATCCTTCCACCATTAATATATAATATATCTGGACTTTCTTTTTTAAATATTTCTTTTAATTTAATTATTAAAGAAATATTTTCAAATACATTTCTCTTTGCTTTCATATTTAAATATATTTTTCTCATATCTGGTAAATCTTTTTCACACATTTCTTTATGATTTTCTGAAAAAACTCCAACAAATTCTATATCTTCATTTTTTAATTTTTCATAAAGCATATTTATATATTTTAAAGTTCCACCTGCTGTTGCAGATAAATACATTATTTTCATTTTCATTCCTTATTTATATTATTCTAAATTTTCTTAAAAACACTGAGTTTTTTATGTATTTTAAGAATTTTTGATATTCTTCATCTAATTTTTTTCTATCTATTTTTTTAATATATTTATATAAATTGTTTTTATTTATAAATTCTAAAAGATTTCTTTTTTTAGATTTTTCATCTAATCCTTCTTCAACTCTATTAATTTTATGTTTATATACTAAAAAAACTCTTTCAAAAACAAAATATGCAAAATCTTCATCTATTTTCTTTTTTTCATTTTTAGAAAGTTCTAATTCTATTTTTGTTTCTCTTATTAGTTTTCTCATATATTTAATTGAATTTTTAGCTTCTTTTTCTATTTTAGGTATATATGACTCTCTTAAAGATGCTTCATCTTTTTTAAAATGAATTAAATATTTTTCTAAATATTTAATTTTTTTTGCTCTTAACATATATTCCATTGTAAATATTAAATTTTCAGATAAAACTAGATCTTCTTTAAATCTTAATTTTTCTTTTTTTTCTATAATATTTCTTTTAAAGATTTTTCCTGCAACAGATCTTATAAGTGAGAAGAACTGATCAGAATTTCTATTATTTGATATTAATGCAGATATATTTTCTAAAATATCTTCTTTACCTTTATATACATCTTTTTTTACTTTAAAATGTTTTTGAAGAACACTTTTATCTATTTCTTCTTTAATATAGTTTACTTGAACTAAATCTAATTTTTCTTCTTCAGCTGTTTTTACAAGTGTTGATATTAACTCTTTTTCTGCATAATCATCACCATCTATAAATATTATATATTTTCCTTTTGCTATATCAAGTCCTTTATTTCTTGAATAAGATGCACCTTTGTTTTTTTCATTATTTATAATTTTAATATTAGGATTTTTCTCTATATATCTATTTGCAATCTTTATACTCTCATCTGTAGACTTATCGTTTACTATTATAATTTCGATATTATCATAATCCTGATTTATTAAACTTTCTATATTTTTTTTAATATTTTTTTCTTCATTAAATACTGGAACTATAATGCTTACTAGTGGATTTTTTTCCATTTTTTATCCTTTTCTTTCCTTTTTTACTTTATTTAAAATAGGTATTTTTTCAATCATTTCTTCATCCATTGCTCTTAGTAAAAATATTAATATAGTATAAATTAATATTCCTATAAAAATAGATATAATACATGAAATCCTTTCACCTACATAATTTTTAATAAATAAATTTGAATAAAATGCTCCTATTCCCATAAATCCTGATGCAAATACTACTTTTAAAATATATTTTATTCCTCCAAAACTAATATCTACATATTTTCTTAAAATGAAAAATGTTATAACAAATATTGTTATTTGTGATGCAAGTGATGCTATAGGTGAGCCATATATATTTATACTTGGTATAGGTATTAAAATTATATTAAGTACTATTTTAATAATTGCACTTATAAGTACAATAACAGGTGGTATTTTTACTTTTCCTAAACCATTTAATGCAGAATTAAATACCATATTAAATGATATAAATATTCCTACTATACTATACATTTGAAGAAGTTTATGTCCATCTGGTGCAAGCGGGAAAATTAGCTTTAAAATTGGATATGAAAGTGAAATTATTCCAACTGTTGCTGGTAGTAATAATATTAATAATACTTTTAATGATCCAGTTATATTATCTGCTGCTTTTTTAAATTCTTTTTTTGCTGTATAAAATGCCACACTTGTAATTAATATATTTGCAAAAGCTTGGCTTAATACTTGTGGCGCTGTAACTATTAAATTTACTTTAGATATTAAACCATTTGCTTCAATTGCTTTACTTTTTAAAAGATCTATATTTGTTATCGTGCCACTTAAAGCTTTTTGCATACCTCTTGATACTGTTACAGAATCTATAAATAAATTAAATACACCTATAAATGTTCCTATTGTAATTGGAATTGTTATTTTTAATATTTCATTTAATATCTTTTTATTTTTTATTTTTTCGTTTTTATCTTTTTCAATTATTTTTAATTTAATATTTTTTATATCTTTTGTTTTAAATAAAAAATACATTAAATATGTAAAAGATAATATTGCTGCAATTGTTGTAGATACATTAGCAGCTGCTGCTATTAAATGAGGAGGTCTTCCAGATGCTATATATGCAAATAATATTGTAAGTGAACAATTAAGTAATTGTTCTAATAATTGTGCTTTATTGCTTGGACTAACATTTCCAATTCCTATAAAGTGCCCTCTTATTATAGATGATGTTGATACAAAAAATATTGCAGGTGCAAGAACTTTTATAACTATTGCTACTTTTGGTATTGTATATATTTTTATAGCTATTTGATCTGCAAAAATATATAAAAGTATTGATGATACTATACTTATTATTCCAAAAAATTTTAAAGCTACATTAAAAATTCTTTTTGCATCTTCTTTTTTGTTTTGTCCTATTTTTTCTGCAGTAAGTCTTGATATTATATTTGGAATGCCTGTTGCAATAATTGCAAGTATTAATGCATACAGTTCATATCCTGCTGAATAATATCCATTTGCCTCATCTGTGTAACCTTTTATATTAAAAAGAAGTGCTCTATATATAAATCCTAAAAATTTTATTAAAAGAAGTGATACTGCAGATGTAAAAACATTTTTAGTAAATTTTTTAATTATATTGCTTTCTTCTTGTTTTTCTTCTTCTATTTTTATCTTCTCATCCATTTTAATCCTTTAAATCTAATATATATATTCGGGATTTTTTTATAAAGAATATTTTTTTGCCACTTATATTTATATATTTATTTCCATAATTATTTTTAATTATTGATAATATATCTTCTATAATACCTTTGTTAAATTTTATATTTTCTATCTTTTTATATATTATATTCTTTAAAATTACATCATCTAATTTTTTTAATTCATTTATTTCAAAATATTTTACTTCATTTATTTTTAATTTAGTTTGCTCATCTTCTAAAATATTTTCTAAAAATTCATTAATATTTATATTTTTTTCTAAATCATTTATTAATCTACTTGTTTCTTTATCTATATATTCCATAACTTCATTTGCACTTTGTGAAGCTTTGTATATATTAAAAGCTGAAGCCTTATTAATATTTTCTTCAAAATATGGAATTACTATATTTCTAATTTTATTTCTCATATATTCTGTTTCAAAATTTGTTTCATCAATAACAAAAGGAATTTCTTTTGTTTCTAAATATTTTAATATTTCAGCTTTTTTTAAAAATATTATTGGTCTTAATTTATTTCCGTTTTTTTCTTTTATACTAGTCATACCTCTTAAACTAGAGCCTCTTAGTACATTTAAAATAAATGTTTCTGCAACATCATCTGCATGATGGCCATATACTATTTTTATTTTTTCTTCTTTTTTTTCTTTATTCTTTTCTCTATTTTTCTTTTTTATTTTTTCTTCTATTTCTTTCAAAAACTCATTTCTTGCATTTCTCCCTGCAAGTTCTATACTAATTTTTTCATCTTTAGCTTTTTTTTCTATATCTACTTTTTTTGAAAAAAATTCCGCATTATATTTTTCAGCTAAATTTCTTACAAAATCCTCATCTCTTCCAGCTTCTTTTCTTAATAAATGATTTAAATGCATTATATTAAATTTAATATTATATTTATATTTTTTATTAAATAAATCTAATATATGAATTAAAAATGTAGAATCTGGACCACCTGAAACAGAGACAATAAGATTGTCTCCTTTTTCTAAAAGTTTTTTATTTAATATATTTTTAAAAACTCTTTCTTCAGTTTTTTTTGTAAATCTATTTTCCAATTTATTCCTCTATTATGTTTTCATCTTCTTCTATTAAATTCATAAATCTTGTTGATGAACCTATCCAACCAAGATCAATTGAACCAGTTGTACCAGCTCTATTTTTTGCGATAATAATTTCTGCTTTGTTTTTATCTTCGCTTTCTTCATTATAATATTCATCTCTATATATAAATATAACTACATCTGCATCTTGTTCTATTGCACCTGATTCTCTTAAATCTGAAAGCATTGGTTTTTTAGGTTCATTTCTCTTTCCGCCTCTTTCTGCAGATCTTGCAAGTTGAGATAGTGCAATGATTGGAATTTGTAATTCCATTGAAAGTTTTTTTAAACTTCTACTTATTTGAGTTATTTCTTGTTCTCTTGATTGTACCTTTCTTGTTTGAACCGGCTCTATTAGTTGAAGATAATCTATAACTATTAAAGAAATATCTTTTTCTGCTTTAAGTTTTTTAGCTTTTGCACTTATCTCCATTATATTAATTCCTGGTGTATCATCAATATATAGTTCTGCTGGAGAAAGAGATTTTAAAACATTTACCATTTTTTCTCTATTTTCTCCACTAATATTTCCTGTTGCAATTAAATTATTGTCTACTAATGTTTCTGCAGATAATATTCTTTTTGCAATATCATTTTTTGACATTTCCATATTAAATATAAGTGCTGCTTTTTTTTCCCTTACTGCAATATGTGTTGCTATATTTACTGCAAGTGCTGATTTACCCATACCAGGTCTTGCTGCAATTATTATTAAATTTGAAGGTTGAAGGCCTAATGTTTTTTTGTCTAATTCCTTAAAACCAGTTGGAAGTCCAGTTATATTTGTTCCGCTTTTTTGTATTCTTGCCATATCTTCATATGTTTTAACAAGTACTTCTCTTAATATTTGGTAACCCATATCCTTACCTGTATTAGATAAGTTAAATATAACGTCTTGAGCTTTTGCAAGTATAATATCTGATTCTTCTGATTCATCAAAGGCTAATTTTTGCATTTCATTTGATGCTTCTATTATTTTTCTTAAATCATATTTTTCTTTTACTATTTTTATATATTGAAGTATATTTGCACTAGTAGGAAGCATATCTACTATATTTGTTAAATATTCTATTCCCCCTGTTTTTTCTAGCGTTTTTTGTTTTTGAAGTTCATCTACAACAAGCACTATATCTACTGGTTCAGATTTTTCAGCAAGTGACATTATTGCTTCAAATATATATTTATGTTCTTCTCTGTAAAAGTGTTCTGGTTTTAGTTTTTCTGTTGCTTCTAATACTGCCACCGAATCTATTAAACAGCTCGCAATAACAGAACTTTCTGCTTCTACATCATTTGGCGGTAATTTAATATCCATTTATTCACCTTCTACATTTATTTTTATTTTTGCTTCAACACCTTCTTCAAGTTTTGCTTTAGCAAAATATATTCCTTCTAGCTTTATTTTTTCTTTTAATATTATTCTTTTTTTATCTATTTTTATATTTTCTTGTTTTAATAAACTTTCTTCTATATCTTTTGATGTTACAGTTCCAAAAAGTTTTCCATCTTCACCAGATTTTACTTTGATATTTATTGTTATACTTTTTAGCTTTTCTGCTATTTTTTTTGAATTTTCTTTATCTTCTTTTTTCTTTTTTTGTATTTTTTCATTTTTTATATTTAGTTTTGCCATATTCTCTGCATTTGCAACAACAGCTTTTTTATTTGGTATTAAATAATTCATTGCAAATCCATCTTTTGCATCTATAACTTCGTCTTTTTTTCCAGTTCCTTTTATTGTCTCTAAAAGTATTACTTTCATTTAATTTTCCTTTCTTTTTTCCTTATTCTTAGTATATTGAAAATACTTTTTTGTGTCAAAAGTTTAAATATATATGATATGTCTAAAACTATTAATATTAAAAGGGTTGTATAAAAAACTTTATTGCTTATATCTAATATTTTTATCTTTACTATATCTTCATTTTGATTGTTTTTATCTAAATTAATTAAATTTAAATCATTAAATGTTTTAGATATATTTGAAACCATTCTTACATTTGTTGAACTAATTTTTTCCGGATCTATTTCAAGTATTAAATTTAATTTTTTAGTATCACCCGTTTTTAAAATACTTTCAGATAAATCATTTGAAATAATTGTATCTTTATTTTTATTTCTCCATGACATTCTATTTTTTGGAGATATACTAAAGTTTTCTGGCATTTTTATTTCTATTTCAGATGCAAATCCATCTATTTTTCCTTTGTTTTGAACATTTATACCATAAACAAATTCAAGATTTTGTGCTTTTCTTAATTCGCTTTTTGTTAATTTAATTGTTTTTATTTTATTTTTATTTCTTTTATTCTTTTTTTCTTTTTCCTTTTTATTAAAATCTTTTTTAATATACTTAAAATTATTGCCTTTAGTTCTTTGCAAAATACCTATTCCTTCTAAATTATTAGAAATTGAAATATCAAAAAATATATTTTCAAAAATCTCATAATCTGAAGTATCCTCAATTATACTTATATTTTCATTCTTATCTTTTTCTTTAAATACATCAAGTGGTTTAAAATTAGAATCAACATCATTTACATAGTTTCCATATATATCTGTTGCATCTTCTACTTTTGCATATATTTTAAATTTTTCATCATTAATATTTTCTTTTACTTTAAAAACAGCTTTTATTTCATGAAAACTAATTTCACCTGTTTTCTTATTTTTCTCATAAATTGGAACAGCTTTTCCTAATTCTTTTAATGACTCATATGATAAAACATTTGTTTCAAGTATTTTTGTTTCATCCAAATTATTTGTATATATCCTATCTTTATTTAATGTTTTATATTTTGTATTTATATTTGTTTCATTTTCTTTATCATATTCTAAATTATCTGGTATATATATCGATATTTTTTTAGCATATGCCGCTAAATCTCCTTCATTATATACTCTTATCTTAAGTTCTACTTTATCTTTAGGAGATATTTTTAATGGATTTTTATCCAAAGTTTTCTTTGTTTCTTCTATTCTATTATATTGTTCTGATCTTTGAGTTTCATCAGACCATATTTTAGATACCCCCATTTTAAGTGCTAAATCCATATCTATTTTTTTAGAACTTAATACTTCAAAATCTGTATCATCTTCTTTATTGTAAAATGAAAAAGTATCTTTTTTGAAATTATTTGGCACTGAGTCTTTATCTTTATGTCCATCTTTTTCATAAATTTCAGCTATTTCTGCAAATACTAACATTTGACTATCTTTATTTTCTGAATCTTCTTCATTTTTTTTATTTTCTTCTTTTTCTTCTTTATTTTCAGATATTAAAGGAGCATTAAATTTTATTTTTTTTACTTTATTTTCTTCATCTTCTGCAAGTGATACTAATTTTATTTTATGATCTTTAAAACATATATTATTTTCTGAAATTTTTGGTATTAAGTCATATGGCTTATCTCCTACACCTTTTATCTCAGTTCTTTTTAAAGTAATTGGCCCTTTTATTACAAGTATATCTTTATTTATATCATTTATATATTTAGATAATCTTTCAGGTTCTCTTCCTTCTTCTATTTTCCACAAATTTTCTATATTTGTTTTATCTTCCATTATATATGCTAAATTTTCTGGTATATATACTTTTATTTCTGTTGCTGTAGCATCTTTTTCCCCTTCATTATATACCTTTATATTAAAATCTAATACATCACCTTTTTTTACATATGTTGGGTTTTTAAATGTTTTATATGCATCATTCCTTCCATTTAATAAATCTTTAATATTTACTAATGGTTCTTTGCTTTCTTTTAAATTTTCACCATTTATTTTATCTAAATACATTTTTAAAGCAAGATCAACAGAATCTTTTTTTAATATAACGCTTTCAAAATCGTCATCATCCTCTGCAGCTATAAAATATTTATTTTGAGAAAGATCTTCATTTTGAAGATTAAATAAATAATCTTTTTGAAATTCATATGGATCGCTTTCACCATATTTAAAATTTATATTTCCTGAAACCGAATCCTTATCTCCATTTATATCTTTAGAAAGTTCTGCTACTATTAATTGTTTTTCATTTTCTCTTATATCTGGTTTTACAATAAGTTCTAATTCTACTATTTCTCTTTGAAGTAAATTTTTATCGTCTTTTCCAAAACCTTCTATTTCTTTTTCAGCTAAATAATCTGTTTCAATTATTTTTCCTTTACTGCTTACTTTATTCCAATTATATTTTTCATTTATTCCGCTTTTTTCTTTTTCTAAAACATCAAGATATGGCGGAATTAATACCTTTATTTTTTTTCCTTTTGTTTTTTCAGGCCCTTCATTAAAAACAGATATTTCAAGTGTTATTCTTTCATTTGAATTAACTTTTACATTATCTTTTGGGAGATTATATTTTATTTTTGGAATATCTCCTTTTTTTATTTTTTGTTTTAATTCTTTTATTTGTTTTTTTTCTTCCTTATTTTTTCCTTTTTGTATTCCAAAATCTATATTATTATTAAAATCTTTCCTATTTTCTACTTCTTTATTTCCTTTTTGTATTATCCTCATTCTTAAAGCTAAATCTTTATCTTCTTTTAATAATTTAAAACTTATATAATCTGTGTCATCTTCTAAGTTTTCTAAGTCTTTGTCTGCAATCTTTTCACTAAAATCTAAATTATTAGGTGCTGAATCTATATCCATTTTATCTTGCTCTTTTATTTCAGCTATAATTTTAAAATCTGTTGTATCTATGTTTTTACTTCTTACTCTAAGTTCTAGATATATTTCATGTCTTGCTTTTTTATTTATATTTATTTTTCCAGTTTTTTCTGTAAAAACAATTCCATTTTCTAATATCCAGCCATTTTCTAAATTTGCTTCATTTTCTTCAAACTGCAAATTTTCTGGAATTTTTACTGCTATTTTCTTTGCAATAGCTAGTATTTCTCCTTCATTTAATATGCTTAATTTTAATTTAATTATTTCGCCTTCTTTTACATTTATCTCTTCTTTTGTTTCTTTATTAGCATCTTCTCTTTTTATTCCAGAAATTTCTTCAACATTCATTTTTAATGCTAAATCTTCTTTTTCATTTATTATTATTTCTTCTTTTGAAAGAGTATCATCTGTTTTTTTCTCTAAATTTTTAAAATATTTAATATATTCATCTTCTTTTAGAAAAACACTATCTCTATCTTCATTTAAACTAAAATCTATTTCTTTTTTTTCGTTTAGGTTTTCAACAACTTCTGAAAGATCTAATTTTTCTTCATCTTCTGTATTAAATGATGCATTTAAAAGTTTATAATATATATCTATTGTTTTTAGATTTTCTACATTTTGTTTAACCTTGCATTTAATCTTTAAATTCTCATTATCTATTTTCATTATTCTTTTATTTTTATCTGAAACTGTTTTTGATGTATTTAAAACAGTTTTCATTTTTAAGTAATCTGAAATATATATATTATTATCTAGCTTTCTCCAGCCATACATTTTATTAAAATCATCTTCTAAATTTATTTCTAAATCATCTGGTATATAAATTCCTGAACTTCCAAGAATTGCTAAAGAATCGCCTTCATTATATATATTTATATTAAATATTATTTCATCATTTGGAAGCACTTCAAGTCTGCCTTTTTGTTTTAAAATTTCAAAATTTGTATATTTTCCCATAGGATTATTTGAATTTAAAAGATTTGTAGGATCTATATCTTCAGATTTTAAATTTCTTCCACTTATATTAATATTGTTTACTTTTTCTATACCTATTTCTGCTCTTACATCTTTTTGATTATATGTTAAGCTTTCAACTATTTTATATTTATTTGTATTTTTTAAAATTTTAAATACTGATTTATAGTTTTCTTCTTTTGACACATATACAAATGGAATATTAATATTATATCTGTATTTCATTTCTAAATTTAATCTGCTTATATTTATATTTTCTAATTTTTCATTTTTTCCAAAATTTTCTTCTAAATACTTTTTATCTATTAATATATTAAAACTTGTTTCTTTATATGTGTTTTCTTTAATTTTCTTTTTTATATATTCTTTATTTTTAGAATTTTTCTTACTTCCATCTATAAAAAAGATCTTGTCTTTTGGAACCAAAATATATTCTCTTTTTAAATTTGAATATATTTTTAATTCTAAATCTTCTATATTTTTTAACATAGTTTCAGATATATCTAATCTTATATTTTTAATTGCAATCCCATCATTTAAAATTTCTTTTTCACCATTATATGTAAGTTTTGGCCTTTTATATGGATTTTCAAAATTTTTAGCATTTTCAGATTTTTCTAATAAATATTTATATATTTTTTTTAAATAATTTAATTTATCTGAATCTGTTATTTTTGCTTTTTCTTTTAATTCTTGTTTATTATTTAAGTTTACTATTTTTATTTCATCAAAATTTCTTTCCTTTTTTTCTATTAAATCCCATATGCACATTTGAAAAACATAATATATATCTATATCTGAAATTACATCTTTTGCATTTTCAGAATTTTTGCCAATTGCATTTTTAAACAATTCATTTTTCTTTATTTCTTTTTCATTTTCATCTAAATTTAAATATATCTCATTCATTAAATATATTAATTTATTTTTAGTTTCCCTAGATATATTATTTAAATTTTTAATATCTTTTGAATATATAGAATCTACATATCTAAGATCACCTCTAGCATCATAATCTATATTTTCATCTGTTTTACTTTCCGCTAATTCATAAAGTATATTTTTATCTGGATTTTTTAATCCTTCTTCACATGAAAAAATTAATGCTTTATCTTTTTCACTTTTTAAAAAAGGAATATATGTATCATATTTTTCACTATCCCCTAATTCATTTGATTTAATTTTTAATATATCTCCATTTATATTAAAAACATCATTACTATTTGCTGAAAACATTTCTCCTCTTTTTACATATGAAATATTTTCACTTTCTTCTTTTGGATTATCTACACTTTTAAAAAAATCTAATCCATATATTTTTAGAAATCCTAATATACAAATTATTAAAAACATAATTAAAAAAGTTTTTATAAATTTTTTATTTACCACATTTATTCCTTATTATTTTTATATAAAATCTCTTTAAATTATATAATATGAATATAGAAAATAAAAGCGCTACCATTTGGTAGCACTTTTTTACATTTTCATTATCTTCTTGCTCACACTTCCCCTTGCAGATTTAAACCTCTTACCTCTTAACTTTTGTTTTTCCATTCTTAATTTTTCAAGATCAAATTTGGAATTGATTCTCTTAATTTTGCCACATTTTAATCTGTCAATTCGAATAAAATGCTGGGAGTTTAAATTTACGATATCAACATCTTTAAGATCTTCTTTTAAAGTCTTTATGATGCTTTCTCTTGATTCTTGCTCACCATGTGTAACAAAGATTCCTTTTATGTTTTTAAAGGATTCTATAAAGCGAATCAGATCTTTTTTTTCATCATGTGATGAATACTCAGAAGTCATAAGGACTTGCGCTTTTATGACTTTTTTTGAGCCATTTACTAAAATTTCATCCCCTTTTTCTGACTCAACTAACTTTCTTCCTAAAGTACCTTCTGGTTGGTAACTTGTGAAATGAAGAACTGCATTTGGATTGTCTATGTTATTTGCAACATATTCATTTGATGGTCCAAAGCTTGCATTTCCTGAACTGGATATCACTATACATGATTTTCCAAGTTCTCTTACTGTTGGTCTCATTTCTTTTGAGACATAAATCAAACCTTCTGGTTCAAAGTTTTTTTCCAAGACATCAAGCTGGCTTCTGTATTTGTTGTTGTATCTAAAAAGAAGCTTTCCATCTACGAATATTGGAACTTCTTTTGGTATATTTTCATTTTCTTGCATATTCTTTACTTCCAAAAGAATTTGTTGTGCTCTACCAAGGGAAAGGACTGGTATGATTATTGTTTTTCCTTTCTTTGAAGCCTTTTCCAGGTTCTTTTTAAATACTTTTTCGCGTTTTCTGTCTTCTCCGCCGTAAGTGCTCTCAGTAATTATATATACTGGCTTTTTTAAAATTTCTTTTGGGATAACTGTGTCCTTTAAAAAAGGATTGTTTTTGGTTTTTAAATCACCAGTAAAAAAGAAATTCATTGGCGGAATTTCATAATCTTCAGATTGAAAATGTTTCGGTATGCCAATCTCAATAAATACACATGTTGCTCCAGGAATATGTGAATTTGGAATAAGAGTAATAAATATCTCATCCCCAATTTCTATTCTTTTATTTAGATTCACAGGTTTAACCTGAGAAATTGCTTTCGCAATATCCTGTTCATTAAAAAGCATTGGCAAATCTTGTGAATTTGCAATACCTTTTTGAATCATGAATGTATCATCAAGAGATGCTCCTAATAAAACTTTCGTGTCTTTAGATGTGTAGATTGGCCTATCATATGTTTTGCAAAGTTCCGGAAGACATGCAACATGGTCTGTATGACTATGTGTTAAAATAACATAATCAGGGTTTTGGGAAATAATTTTTTGATCTTTCCCAATAAGTTCGAAATTCCAGCCACAATCGACTAGGATTTTTTTTGTTTCATCATTTCGATGAACCACAATTAAAGTTTGACTGCCTGTCACACCATCACAGGCACTCATGATCTCTGCTGAGTATTTTCTCATAGTTATTGCCTCCTTGTTAAGATAAATCTATCCATAACACAAATATACATTTGCATAATTTTATTATACATTAAATAAAAATGAATAGCAAAATAAAAAGATGCTTTTCTTAAAAAACATCTTCCTCATTTATATTTGGGAGTTCTGGCATTTGTTCTAAATTTTCTATTCCAAATGTAAATAAAAATTTATCTGTTGTTCCAAATCCCATAGGTCTTCCTATAATGTCCTTTTTTCCAGTCTCTTCTATGAGCCCATATTCTAAAAGCTTTGATACAGTATAATCTGATGATACACCTCTTATATTGTTTATTTCAGCTTTAGATATATTTTGATTATATGCAATTATTGATAATACTTCTAATGCTGTTTTTGTAAGCTTTGGTTCTTCTTTATCTTCTATTATTTTAAATACTTCATCTTTAAATTCTTTTTTTGAACACATTTTGTATTTTCCATTTGCTTCTATTATTTCTATTCCAAATGCTTCTTCTTTTTTTTCTTTTTTTAATTCATCAAGAATATTTTTTGTAGTTTCTTTGTCCATAGAAATAGTTGATGCTATGCTTTCTAAAGATATTTCAGATCCTGCAGCAAATAATATTGCTTCAACAGCAGATTTTATTTTTTGTTTATTTTCCATTATTGACTTTTTCCCTTTTTATATATATACTATATTCATTATGGCGAAGTAGCTCAGTTGGCTAGAGCATACGGTTCATACCCGTACGGTCATGTGTTCGAATCACATCTTCGTCACCAAAAGCCTTTAAGGCTTTTTTATTTTGCTTTTTAAAATTCACAATTTCCTGGTGTTCTTGGAAATGGAAGTACATCTCTTATATTTTCAACCCCAGTTATATACATTATAAGTCTTTCAAAACCAAGTCCATATCCTGAGTGAATACTACTTCCATATTTTCTTAAATCTAAATACCAAGTATAGTCTTCTTCATTTAATCCAAATTCATGTATTTTTTCAATTAATTTATCTATATTTTCTTCCCTTTGGCTTCCACCAATAAGTTCACCAATTCTTGGTACAAGCATGTCTACAGCTGCTACTGTTTTTCCATCTTCATTTAATTTCATATAAAATGCTTTAATATCTTTTGGATAATCTGTTACAAAAACTGGTTTTTTAAATACTTCTTCTGCAAGATATGTTTCATGTTCTGTTTGAAGATCAATTCCCCACTCTACTTTAAATTCAAATTTTTTATTTGCCTTTTTTAAATGCTCAATAGCTTCTGTATATGTTATTCTTCCAAATTCTTCATTTAATGTTTTTTCAAGTTTTTTTATTAAGCCATTTTCTACAAATTTATCTAAAAATTCTAATTCAGTTTTTGCTTTTTCAAAAATATATTTTATAACGAATTTAATCATTTCTTCTGCATTATCCATGCATCCTTTAAGATCTGTATAACACATTTCTGGTTCCATCATCCAAAATTCTGCAGCATGTTTAGTTGTATGTGAGTTTTCTGCTCTAAATGTTGGCCCAAAAGTATATATATTTCCAAAAGCATGTGCAAAAGCTTCTCCATTAAGTTGTCCACTTACTGTAAGATGTGCTTCTTTTCCAAAAAATGTTTTTTTAGGATCATAATCATCTCCAAGCTTAGAAACTTCATTTAACGGCATTGCAGATAATGAAAACATTTCACCTGCTCCTTCTGCATCACTTCCAGTTATTATTGGTGTGTTTACATATATAAATCCTTTTTCTTCAAAGAATTTATGTATAGCTTGTGCTGCAAGTGATCTTAATCTAAAAACTGCTTTAAATAAGTTTGCACGTGGTCTTAAATGTGCTATGCTTCTTAAGAATTCTCTTGTATGTCTTTTGTTTTGAAGTGGATAATTGCTGTCTGCATTTTGAAAAATTTCAATTTCTTTTGCTTTTAATTCAATATCTTGTTTTCCTTCACTTTTTACTAAAATACCTTTTACATATATGCTTGAATAAATATTTATATTTTTTATTTCTTCATAATTTTTAATATCTTTTAATACTACTATTTGTATATCTTCAAAAGTAGACCCATCATTTAAATTTATAAATGATAGATTACTGCTGTTTCTAATATTTTTAACCCAGCCTTCTAAATATATTTCTTTATCTAAATATTCTTCTTTTTTTTCTAATATTTCTTTTAATAAAATTCTCTTCATTTAATTTTCCTCTTTTTCTTTCATTTCTAATTTTTTCATCTCACTTAAAAATATTTCAAAACTTTTTTCATCTTTTAGTTCAGATATTTTTGATCTTAATACATTAGATCTGCTAAAAAACCTAGAATACCATATTAAGTTTTTTCTAAATTCTTTAGTCCCTCTTTCTTCTCCTAAATATTTTATATTTAATTTAAAGTGCATTTCAATGACTTTTAAAAGTTCAGATTTTGAAATTTTTTTATCTTTTTCAGAAAGTATATCTCTTGCTAAAAAAGGATTAGAATATGCTCCTCTTGCTATTGCTATTCCATCTGCATTTGTTTTTTCTAAAGCTTTTTTTGCATCTTCAAATTTAAATATACTCCCATTAAAAAATATTGGTATTTTAATATTTTCTTTAACCTTCTTTATTTCATCATAATTAACATCTGAATTAAACTTTCCTTCATATGTTCTTGCATGAATAGTTATAAAGTCGATTCCTTCTTCTTCAAGTATTTTACAAATATCTAATCCTATTATATTTTTTTCATCAATTCCTATTCTTATTTTAAAACTTAAAATTTTATCCCAAACTGCTCTTGATCTTTTTGCAATCTCTCTTAAATTTTCTAAATCTTTTAATAAAAAACATCCAGAACCAGATTTTGTAATTTTAGGTGCTGGACATCCAGCATTTATATCTATTATATCTATATTTAACTTTTTTTCTTTTATTTTTTTTATGGCTTCAGCAAAATCTTCAGGATCACTTCCAAAAAGCTGTATTCCCCTGTTTCTTTTTTCTTCACCATCAAAAGGTTTAAGCATATCCCAGGTTTTTTCATCATCATAGCTTAAAGCTTTTGCTGATACCATTTCATTAAATACTAAAGATATATTAGATAAATTATATTGTAAATTTCTAAATGATCTATCTGTTATTCCTGCCATTGGTGCTATTATTAGATTATTTGGTAATTCTATTTTGTATTTATTTCTTCCTATAATTATTTTTTTTATATATTTTCCCATTTATCAATCTTCTACGTTTTATTTTGTATTAAGAGAATAATAACAAAAAAAAGGCTAAATTTCAAACAAAAAAAGAATTAGAAAACCTAATTCCTTTTTTTATTAATTTTTTAATGTATTTTTAATTTATTCTCCTAAAATTGTTCTTTTTCTTCTTGCACTTATATTTAGTGCAAGTCCTATTAATGCAAAATTAGTAATAGTTGAGCTACCACCATAAGATAAGAATGGTAATGGGATACCTGTAATTGGCATTAATCCAATTGTCATTCCAATATTTTGAAAAACATGAAATAGAAATATTGTTCCAATACCTCCTGCAATATATGATCCTAATTTATCTTTTGAAGTTTTAGCAATTATAAATATTCTAGATACAAGTATTGTATAAAGTATTACAATAAATGCAGACATTGCAAATCCCATTTCTTCAGATATTACTGAAAATATAAAGTCTGTTGTTTTAGGATGAAGATAACCTAATTGTGTCTGAGTTCCTTCTTTAAATCCCATTCCAAATATTTTTCCAGACCCAACAGCTATTTTTGATTGTATAGTATTATATCCATCACCTCTTGGATCTATTTCTGGATTTAAAAATATATTAAATCTTCGTATAGCATGTGGAGCATATTTAGGAAGTATAAAACTAAATAGCATGAAAAGAATTATTCCGCTAAATATCATTCCTAAAAATATATATCTTTTTTTAATTCCAGCAAGAAGTAATATGAAGAAAAGTGAAATTACAAAAACTAAAGCTGTACCATAATCTGGCTGAATAATTATTAATATTATTGGTATTACTGCAAGTATTAATGTAGATATTAATTTCCAAAATTTATTTATTTCATCAGAACTTCTTACCTGAATTTTAGATATATAATTAGATATGAATATTATATAAAATATTTTTCCTATTTCAGCTGGTTGTAATAAAAAGCTTCCAAAAGAAAACCAACTTCTAGCACCACTTCTTGCTGGCATAAATAAAACTGCAATAAGAAGAATATTTATAATTATATATCCTACTATTCCGTATTTAGATATTTCCTCATAATCTATAATTGTAAATATTAATAAAAAAATTATTCCTATTCCAATCCATTTAAGCTGTTTATAAAATTCATCAAGACCTATTTGAAAAGTTGCAGAATAAATGGAAATAATACCAATAACTGAAAGTATTATTGGTATTATTAAAATTATCCAATCTAAATTTTTAAAAAATTTTCTTCTCATTAATTTTATGCCTCATATTTAAATAAATTTATGTTTTCTCCAGTAGCCTCTTTTGTTTCTACTTTATTATTTCCCATTATTTTATAGAATTCATTTCCATCTATTTTTTCTTTTTCTATTAATACTTTTGCAACACTGTGAAGTTTATCTATATTTTCTAAAAGTATTTTTTTACAAAGTTCATATGCCTCTACAACTATTTTTTTAACTTCTAAATCTATCTCTGCAGCCATTTTTTCACTTATTACTTTTCTTTCTCCAATATCTCTTCCTAAAAATACTGACTCATGATTTGAACCATAATGTATTGTACCTATTTTAGGACTCATTCCATATTTAGTAACCATATCTGTTGCAATATCTGTTGCTCTTTGAATATCATTACTTGCACCAGTTGATACATCTTTTAATACTATTTCTTCTGCTATTCTTCCTCCTAAAAGTCCTACTATACTTTCTTCCATTTCTTTTTTAGACATAAATGATTTATCTTCTGTATTTTTATACATAGTAAATCCACCAGCAACTCCTCTTGGTACTATAGATATTTGATGTATTTTTGTTTGAGTTTTTAAAAAACTCGAAACAACTGCATGTCCTGCTTCATGATAAGATACTAATCTTTTTTCTTTATCACTTATAACTCTGCTTTTCTTTTCTGGACCCATTCCAATTTTAATTTCAGCTTCTTCTATTATGTCCATAGTTATATCTTCTTTATTTTTCTTTGCTGCAAGAAGTGCTGCTTCATTTAAAACATTTTCAAGATCAGCTCCGCTCATTCCTACTGTATTTCCAGCAATTACTTTTAAATCTACATTTTCTGCAAGTTTCTTATTTTTACTATGTACTTTTAAAATTTGCTCTCTTGCTTTAACATCTGGCATAGAAACTACAACTTGTCTATCAAAACGTCCAGCTCTTAAAAGTGCTTTATCTAATATATCTGGTCTATTTGTTGCTGCAATTACAATTACGCCTTCATTTGTACCAAATCCATCCATTTCAACTAAAAGTTGATTTAATGTTTGCTCTCTTTCATCATGTCCACCGCCAAGACCTGCCCCACGTTGTCTTCCTACTGCATCAATTTCATCTATAAATACAATACTTGGTGCTGCTTTTTTTGCTTCTTCAAAAAGATCTCTAACTCTTGATGCTCCAACACCTACAAACATTTCAACAAAGTCTGATCCAGATATTGAGAAAAATGGAACACCTGCTTCACCTGCAACAGATTTTGCAAGAAGTGTTTTACCTGTTCCTGGTCTTCCTACAAGAAGAACACCTTTTGGTATTCTTGCTCCCATTTTTATATATTTTTCTGGATTTCTTAAAAAATCTACTATTTCAGAAAGCTCTTCTTTTTCCTCATCTATTCCTGCAACATCATCAAAGGTAATTTTTGGCATATTTTCTGCATCTAATTTTCTTGCTTTACTTTTTCCAAAAGATATTCCACCATTTCCATTTTTTTGATTCTTATTTGCACTAATTGAAATAGAAAACCATAAATATATTAAAATTATAAATGGTAAATATGGCATTACAATTCTTATTGTTTTATCTAAAAATGGCTCTTGCATTTTTACTACTTCAAGCTCATCTTTGTTTATTTTATCTTTTATATTTTCCATAAAAGAATTCATTTCTGGAATATTTACCTTTTTGTATGTATTTTGATCTTTGTATTTTACAAAAGAATTATCATGGAAAATTTCAAGTTTTTTTATTTTCCCGCTATTTATTCCAGCAACTAAATTTGTATAATTTGCATCTTTATTTACTTGGTTTTTTACACCACTTGCTATTGTTATTATGCAGATTATGCATATTATCCACATTAATGTTCTTTTTAGTTTTTTATTCATAATTTCCTCTTTTTTTCTTTAATTAAAATATATGTTAAATATAAAATGTTTTCAATTAAAATATATTTTTTTTACAAAATATATATAAAAAATGTACCATTTTTTTTAAAATAAAGGTACATTTTTTTATTTATTTTTATTTATTAGTTTTCAGTTTCTAATTTTTTATTTCCTATTTTTTTTATTTCTTCCAAAAAGTTTTTTAAATTTCATTTTTAATAAAGCAAATATTGCTCCTAAACTAAATATTGACACTTTTTTGTATAAAACTATATCTGTTCCTGTTTTAGGTGTATTTCCTTTTACTATTTCTTTGCCATTTTCTTTTTCTCCATCTTTAAATTGAGAATAATATAATTTTGCTAATTCGTAATTTGCTAAAGCTATTGAATGTTCTTGTCTTGCTAGTTTTAAATTTTCTTCTGCTCTTGACTTACTTATTCTTGCCTCTTCTAGGTCAGCATTTACTTTTTCTAATTGTTTTCTTGCAAGTTTAACATTACTTAGTGCAAGAAGAGTATTTTTAAATCCATTTAATGTATCTTCATTTTCTGGATCCATTTTATTTGCAAGTTCTAATCTTGCTTTTGTTTTATTTACATTAGCTATAATTTCTTGCTTTTTATTTTCTAATTTTTCAATTTCAGAATCTAAATCATTTTTTTCTTTTTCTTTACTGCTTACATTTTCTTTAGCACTTTTATATTCGTTATTTAATCTATCTAGTTCATCACTTAATGATTTAAAATTATTAAATGCATTTTGAGCATTTTCTAAATCTGAAGCCTTAGCTGCATCTTCTGCATCTAATTCGTTTTGTTTACTTTGAAGATTATCCCTTAATGTTTTTCTAGCTTCAAAATTTGCTTTAGCAGTATTTAATTTATTTTCTGCATTTGTTTTTTCTTTTTCTGCATTTTCTAAATCTGTTTTTTTGTTTTCTAAATTTTCTTTTGCTTTTTCAAGTTCTTCGTTTTTATCATTTGCTTCTTTAGATGCATCTTTTACTTTTTGTTTTGCATTTTCTAATTCTGTTTCTGCCCTTTGATGTGCGTCCATTGCAGAGTCTAAATTATCTGAAGCTGTATTAAGTTCATTTTCTGCATTTGTTTTTTCTTCTTTTGCATTATTTAAATCGTTATTTATCTTTTCTTCATTATCTTTTTTTAATTTTGATATTTCTGCTTCTTTATTAGTTATTTTTTGCTTTTTATTTTCAATATTTTCTTGATTTTTTGCTTTATTTTGCTCTTGTGTTTGCTTTTCAGTATTTTTAGTATTTATATCATTTGTTTTTTTATTAATTTCTTCATCTTTTGCAGCTTTTTTAGCTTCTTCAGCAGCTATTTCATTTTCTTTATCTGTTTTTCTTTGATTAATTTCATTAATTTTTGCTTGAGCTTCTGCTATTTTTGCATCTAGTTCTGGATCTTTTCCTTCTAATCCTTGTTTTAAATGATTATAATATTCGTTAAATAACTGTGTATATTCTTCTAAAGTATATGTTATACCTTCAGCATAACTTCCAAATACTTGGCCATATGCAATTCCATGTGTTGTGCCAGTTTTAGTTGTTACTGCAAAACCAGTATATTTAGAGCTTTCTCTCATTATGTTTTCATAATGACCTATTTCAGAAAAGTTTCTATTTTCTTTATCATATTTTGCCTTTTCCTCATCATACCAACCTTTAAAAGGATTGTTATCTTCATACATTCCATATGCTAAGTTTTCTCCTGATCCTTGTCCTCCATAATGTTTAGAATGGTCTTTTTCAATGTTTCTTGAGTAATTTGTATTAATTTGAGCAACTGCCATATAAAAGTCTGTTACTTTTAGAGGATCCATTGCTGGTTTGTTATTATCCCCTTTTACTCTATATTCATTACACTTTTTAATATATTCTAAAGCCTTTTTCATATTTTCTAGAGATGTTGCATCTTTTTCATCACCAACTGTTGTGTATGGTTTCATTACTTCTTCGCTTGCAGATTTAGCTTCATCTATCATTTTATTTATTTTTTCAAGTGTACCGTTTTTTTCAAAAAATCCTAATGATCCTTTTTTCCATTGTTCTTGTGCTTCTGTTTTAATACATTGTTTTTTACTATTTAAATTCTCTAGATTTATTTTTGCAGCTTTTAGTTCAGCATTTATATTTTTTAATTCTGTTTTTAGGCTTTGTATTTTATTATCTATATTTATTTTTTCTTCTATTAATGTATTTTTTTGTTTTTCTAATTCTGTAATTTCACTTTTAATTTTTTCAATATTGTTTGTTATATTATTTTTTTCTTCTTCTAAACTTGTAAGTTCATCTTTAATTTTTTGAAGCTCATTGTTTTTAGCTTCTAAATCTTTATCATAATTTTGTTTTGCTTCTTTTGCTTTATTTAAATTTGCTTCTTTTTCGTTTAAGTTTTCTTGTTTCGCATTTTTATTATTTTGAGCTGCATCTAAATCATTTTTTGCATTTTGTAATTTTGTTTTTGCTTCTTCTAATTTATCAATTGCTGCTTTTAATTCTGGGTTTTCATTTTTTAAAGCATCTAATTCTTCTTTTAATTTTTGTACTTTTGTTTCTAATTCATTTTTTTCATTTGTTAATGTATCTACTTTTGTTTTTGCTTCATTAAATTTATTTTCAGCATCATTTTTTGCTTTTTCTGCATTTGTATATTCTTCTACTGCTTTATCTAATTTTTCTTTGTTTTCTTTTGCATTGTTTTCTGATTCTGTTTTAGCAGCTTTTGCTTTTTCAAGTGCTGTTTTTGCTTCTTCTAATTTATTTAAATTTTCTGCGTTTTCTGTTTTAAATTTTTCTAAATTTTCTTTTGCAGTTTTTTCTTTTTCTTTTAATTCATTTAATTCATTTTCAGCTTTAGATTTTTTTGCATTAAGTTCTTCTAATTTATTTGCATTTTCTTCTTTATCTTTATTTGCTTTTTCAAAAGCATCTTTTGCATCTTGTTTGTCTTGGTTTATAGCTTCATTTAATTCATTTTCTTTTGCATCTTTATCTTCTTCTGCTTTTGCAAAATTTTCTTCTTGCACCATTATTTCTTTTTCAGCATTTTCTAAATCTTTTTTAGCTTTTTCTAAATTTTCTCTTTTTTCTAATTCTTTTTTTGAAGTCTCGTCTAATAATTTTTTTGCCTCTTTTTTTGTTTCCGGTTTTTTTATTGTCGATTCTTTTTCAGTCTCAATATTTGACTTTATTTCATTTGTAGCATTTACTACATTTACTGCTGGTGTAACTAGCATTGATGCTGCTAGCATTCCTGATACACCTTTTTTTGCTTTATCTTTAAAATCCATAATACACTCCTTTAACTGGATTATATCATTTAAAATATAAAAAACTATCCCAAAAAAATTAATGTAATAAAACTTTTTATTCCTAATTTTTAGTTGAAAATATATAAAAAAAGAAACGCTTAAATACGTTTCTTTGCTTTTTATGGTGAGCCAGAAGGGATTCGAACCCCTGACCCCAGGCTTAGAAGGCCTGTGCTCTATCCAACTGAGCTACTGACCCATATGTAAAAACTATACCACTTTATACCTTCTTTTGCAAGTATTTTTTATTATTTTATTATATTTTAACTTTATAAAAAAGAGATGCGGACCATTTAATTTAGCTTTGACCCGCACTTTTAAAAAATATATTTATATTTTTTTCTTCTACTTTTTTTATCTTTTTTATTTTTTATCAATTATTAAGCTTTCACCTTCCATCTCTTTTGGACTTTTTATATTTAGTATTTCTAAAAGAGTTGGAGATATATCTTTTAAACTTCCTTCTTTTTTTGTTTTTAATATATTTTTAGATACTAAAAAATATGGTACTAAATTATTAGTATGTGATGTAAATGGCATATTTGTTTTTTCATCTATTAGTTTTTCGGCATTTCCATGATCTGCAGTTATAAATAGATCATATCCATTTTTAATAGCTGCTTCTGCAATATTTCCTACATGATAATCTATTCTTTCTACAGCTTTTATAACTGCTGGTATTTTTGCAGTATGTCCTACCATATCAGTGTTTGCAAAATTTAGAATAATTAAATCATATTTTCCTTTATTCATTTTTTCTATTACAGTTTTGGCTACTTCATCTGAACTCATTTCTGGCTTCATATCATATGTTGGGACTTTTGGAGATGGAATTAAAATTCTATCTTCACCTTCATTTGGTTTTTCTTTTCCTCCATTAAAGAAAAATGTTACATGTGCATATTTTTCTGTTTCTGCAATTCTTAATTGTTTTAATTTGTTTTTAGATACTATTTCTCCTAATGTATTTTTTATATTATTTTGTTTATACATTATATTTATATTTTTTAATTCTTTTTCATATTCTGTCATTGATGTAAAGTTTAATTTTTTAAAATTCTTTTTTTCAAATTCATTAAAATCTTTATCTACAAAAGCTCTAGCTAGTTGCCTTGCTCTATCTGGTCTAAAGTTAAAAAATATTATACTATCATTATTTAAAATGTTTATGCCTCTTTTTTCATCTAAATTAGATTCAATAATACTTGGAACAAAAAATTCATCTGTTATTCCTTTTTCATAAGATTTTTTTATTGCTTTTATTTCATCATTTTCTATATTCCCTTTTCTATATACAATTGCATCATATGCTTTTTTTATTCTTTCCCATCTTTTGTCTCTATCCATTGCATAATATCTGCCAGATATTGAAATTATTTTTCCAATTCCTATTTTTTTCATTTCTTCTTTTAATTTTTTTATGTCTTTTATTCCTTGATCTGTTGGAACATCTCTTCCATCTAAAAAAGCATGAATATATACTTCTTTTAGTCCATTTTCTTTTGCCGCTTTTAATATTGCTATTAAGTGATCAAAATGTGAATGAACTCCTCCAAATGAAACTAATCCCATTATATGTAATGCAGATTTATTTTTTTTAACATTTTCAAATGCTTTTAACATTTCATCATTTTTAAAAAAACTTCCATCTTTTATTCCATTTGAAATTCTAGAAAAATCTTGGTATATAACCCTTCCAGAACCTATTGTAAGATGTCCTACTTCTGAGTTTCCCATTTGGCCTTTTGGAAGTCCTACATATTCTCCGCTTGCATGAAGAACTCCACCTGGAAATTTTTCTTTTATTAAATCAATATTTGGAGTGTTTGCAAGATATATTGCATTTCCTTCATATTCTTTTCCTATTCCCCATCCATCAAGTATTACAAGCATTGCTTTGTTTTTTTCTTTTGTTTCTTTTTCTTTATTTTTCATTTTTATTTTCTTTCTTTTTTTATTTTTCTTTTGTTTTATTTTCTTCTATATATTCTATTATTTCAGAAATTTCTTTACTTACAAAAAATATTTCTTTAAACTTTTCATTTGTAAATTTTTCATCAAATATTTTTTTAATATTTTCTAAATATCCATCAAAAAAATTAAATTCATTAAATATTATTATCTTAGAATCTATTTCACCATTTCTTTTTTTATCTAGTGCCATCGAAAGTTCTAATATTGTTCCTAAACCACCTGGTAGAAAAATACAAATATCTGAATTCTTAAGAAGCTCCTGTCCTCTTGATACAATATCTTTAGTTACTATTTTTTTATTTAGTTTTAAATTTTTTGCATCATCAATATATTTTTCTGGAACAATTCCTGTTATTTTTCTCTTGTTTTCAAGAGCTATTTTATATGCATCATTCATAATGCCTTTGTAATATGCTCCGAAAACTAAATCATTTTCTTTTTTAAAAATTTCATTTAAAAGTTCAAAGCTTTTTTCAAAATACTTTTTTGGTATTTCTTCACTTGAACTACACGCTATAAAAATATTCATTCTTATCCTTTTTTTCTTTAATAATTTTTAATAGTATCAAGACCTGTTTCAGCCATTTTCATTCCAATATTAAATTGCTCGCCAAAAAGATCAAAAATGCCATCTTCAGAAAAAATACCTCTAGGAAGATCTTCTGGATATTCACCATTTTTATCTTTCGCTAAATCTTCAAAATATTTTTCACTATTATAATAGTCTCTAAGCTTCATATATTCTTTTTTATTTTTAACAAACTCATCTATTGTTTTATCTAGCTTTTGTATAAGCTCTGTTTGCTTATTTAAAATTGCTTCATATTTTTTTACTTCTTCTATATCTTTTTTACTTACCATTTTTTTTCCTTTTCTTTATTTTATTAAATAATTTATATTTTTTCTATAATTTATTTATATTCTCATAAATTAATTTTGCTAAATCTTTAGGATGCTCTGTATACATCATATGATGAGGACTATCATATATTAACATTTTTTTATTCTTTGCATTAATTAAATCAAATGCTTCTTTTTCTAGATATAAAGGAAAAATTGGATCATCTTTTGCTAATATAACAATTATATTTTCTTTTATTTTATTTTTAGGTTTTGTTAAATTTTTTGTATCAATTGTTATTAAACTTGTTACCATACTCATAGGATAACTATTTATTCTAAGCGGATCATATTTGTATTTTTCTTCATCTTTTAGTATTTCTTCTTTATCTGCATTTTTTACATAATCATAAAATTTAACCTGCTTGTATCTAAATAACTTACCATATATTTTAATAAACACTTTTATAATTGGAACGAAAATATTAGGAACATTCTTAAGCCCAATTATATTTTTTAAAGACTTTTGATCAGATATAATTAGATTGCCTAAAATATATGTATCTACACCCAAATCTTCTCCTATTAAACTTGATGCAAGAATTCCTCCTTGGCTATGACCAAATAAAATTATTTTATTCCCAAAATCTTTTAAATTTTCCCTTATATATTTAGTTACATCTCTAACATTTTGTTTTAAATTATCTATATTAAAATCTACTTTCTCTCTTGATGACTTCCCATGCCCTATAAAATGTATACCTACAACAACTACCTCATATTTAACCATTTCCTCTATAAAATCCCAATATGTGAAAGGATTTGACATAGTGCCAGGTAAAAATATTATACAAGGTTTATTTTTTTCTTTTTCTTTTACTTCTTCATTTTTATAAAAGGTTGTAAAACAAATTCTATATCCTTCACTTTTTATATATTTATCTTCGTATATCATATAATCTCTTTTCTAAAAATATATATCCTTTATAATGTTTTTTTGTTATTTTTTTATTATAGCATAAAAAAATAATTTTAGAACTATAAATTTTTATTGATTTATTGTATATACAGATAATTGTACGTTGTTTGTTTTGTTAAAACTATTTATTGGGAACAACGTAATTTTAGAACCTTAGCTTATACTAAAAGAGGCTTAACTTATAGTCCATCAGATATATATAAAAATGGCATTAGAGAAAACATATTTACATATAATACAAGAATTAGAAAATGCTGATATTGATTTAATAATGAAATCACCTACAGCATTAAATAATTAAAATTACGCTGATGAAGATAAAGATGCTGATATTGAAGCTATTACTCGTGCTTATTGGGAGGCTAAAAGAGAAAACAAGAAATATGGTTGTAAGAGGTTGTTTTATGAGCATGAATCGCTATATATATGATATGGTTAATCGACTATAAAAAAATATAAGACACGAGATCCTATCGAATTAATAGAAACTTTGAATATTAACCTGGTGTATCTCCCTAAAACAAAAATACTTTTAGGAATGTACCATTATATTCAAAAGAACAGATTCATTTTTATCAGTAGTAACACAAATTTTAATAGAAAGACTATATTAGCACATGAAT
>ERZ1673752.829-NODE-829-length-49077-cov-13.207539_pt1 | contig 49077 bp, 54 predicted proteins | sample MGYA00580195_ERZ1673752 | MGnify/ENA primary metagenome ERZ1673752 (study PRJEB41218, sample SAMN15661744) | gut metagenome | host: Homo sapiens | place: Canada: London | collected 2015-08-20/2019-03-30 | study: EMG produced TPA metagenomics assembly of...
TCTATTTGTAAAATATTTTAAAGGTAAAATAGTATAAAAAAGTGCCGGTAATTTTTACAGGCACTAAATAAATTTATTTAACTGAATTTTCTACATAGATGGAAGTTGGTCCATCTGCTCCCCCTATAATTTCAACATCTCCATCTTTTGTCATCTCTCTCCACTCTTTATCACTAACTGACTTTCCGATTATCTCTTCATATTGAGATTTACTAAGACCCTTATTAGTATTATTTTTAAAATAGAAAAAAGATCCTAAAATTAAAACAAAAATTAAAGCTATAAGATATCCTTTTTTATTCATTTTTGCCTCCAAAATGTAATTAATATAAATTTATTTTCTGTTATTGCTTTTCTTTTGAACTTTCCTCAGATTTTTTAAAAGCTTGAACTATAAAATATATAAAAATAAATACCGATATATTCTTAAATGAATCAAGCATCAAAAACCAATTTTTATCATATAGTAACTTTTCCGTCCTGCCGTAATAATCTGTTGCAAATGCTATAATGAAGATAATAAGCATAAATATGGAATTCATAAATATTAAAATTTTATTTGCCTTATTATTCATAAAAGCTAAAAAATAAAATATATAAGCATAAAATAAATATCCAATTAAAATTAAACTAAAATAAAATATACTTCCTCCTATTTTAAGATAGCAAGTATAGTAAAGCAAATATATTAAAAGCATTACAGCTGAGATATATAAGATTGGCAAAGTTTTATAAAAAATTTTTTTCATTAATATCCTTATCCTTTTGCCTACTTTCAACGTTTCAACTTTCTGATATAATTATATATTAAGTCTTAAATTCTAACAAGTTACAAATTACATATTACTTAGCCAAACTTTATATAAAAATAACCACTATTTCTAGTGGCAAGACTGATGACAAAGTAAAACCCTCTTGCTAGGAATATTCTACGTTAAAAATTGTCTAGCTTTCAAATTGAAGAACTTCGTTTAAAATCATACTGTTTGAACTTTAGCAAGTTTGTTATTATTAGGGACAGTCCTAAAGGACAGTCCCAACTTTATATATATTAAAAATGCTGCCGATATTAAATCAGCAGCTTCTAATATATATTTTATTTTACAAAATATAAACGACCTATATTATCTCCATTAAATTCATGTCTAACTCTTACCCATTTTCTTAAATGAATAGTTGTTCCTGTTGAAAAATCAATTTCCCAACCAGCTAAATTTCCTCCAGTACCAATTTCTTTAGGGACATCTGTTGACACATTAAATGCCCCTTCAATCACTAAGTATTTTCCGTAATTATCAATATGAAAAGCTCCTTCACCATTGTCTACATTAAATACATTTGAACCCATTGCAGACCATGAAACTTCAGTGCAATCCAAAAATCTAAAAGTTCCATATTCAAAAATAGCCTTAACATATGCCCTACCTCTCACAGTACATGAAAAAGCTGTAGGAGTTTGTACCGGCTTATCACAATATAAGTAACCATAAACAATTTTTCCATTAGACTTAGGAATGATATTTGTTTCGTTAGAAAGACCCATTTCTTTTCTTACTCTTCCATTGGTGATTTGACGGTTATCTACTATAAAATATAAACCTTCATCAATTTTTATAATCTCAGAATGTAGAAAATTAGCATCGTTTTCCAATTGTCTATAAAAATTGTTATCATCTTTTTCTCTTCTAGAAAAATAATTTGATGTTAATATAGCTAAAAAAATTATAAAAATTATTAATAATATTCTTTTTGCTTTTAACATTTTATTACCTCCTGTTACTTAAAATATAAATGACAAACTTTTAATTTGCTAAATTAAAGTTTACAATGGTGTCCACCCTTCTTGTTTATTTTTTATAAAAAGTTTTATTTTTCAATATTCTATCAAACTAAAAAATGCCAGTAAAATACCAGCATTAATTATTTTTTATATCTATTATTTAGAATTTTTAACATATATACTCGTAGGTCCATCGGCTCCACCAATGATCTCAACTTGACCATCTTTTGTAATATCTTGACCTGTAATCTTTTCATATTGGGTTTTTGTAACTTTCTTATCATGATAATTATTAAAATAAAAACCTGCTACTAATAAGAATATAATAAAAATAGAAACTAAGGATTTCTTATACATTTTATGTAACCTCCTAAATTTACAATAATTATATCACACTCAAGTTTTAAAACCAATATGTTAATAAAAAATTTCATATAGCATTATAAGAATGATTGATTGAATGAATTAATAATAAAAATAAAATATAAAAAAGTGGTATCTGAGAATAAATTCTAAATACCACCATAATATTTTATGCTCTTTCTTTAACTTGTCCGTATGTTTTATTAGCAAGAAAAACTTTTTCTAATAATGATACTACCAATACTCCTACAAAAGTTGGTACTAACCAAGAAAGCCCTGATTCTGCAAAAGGTAGATTATTTTCTAATTCAGTTAAGACTGGTAGAGAAACTGAAAAAGTCGTTCTCAACATTTGTACAAAAGGTAGACCTACTGAAAAGAATGCAGCGCTTAGATAGGAGAATTTTCCATATCTTACAAAATCATGACTAGCTCCCATAACTATTAATACTAAAGCTACTGGATATATCAAAGTTAAAACTGGTACAGAAAAAGCTAGAAGATTATTTAAACCAAAGTTTGCTACCACGAAAGAAAAGAAAGTCCATATATAGACCCAAGTTCTGTATGATAATTTTTCTTTAAATAATGTAGCAAAATATTCTCCACCACTTGATATTAAGCCAACACAAGTTGTTAAACAAGCTAGGGTAAATATTGCTGCAAGAAGGAAAAATCCAAAATTACCAAAGGCATATTGGCAAGTTTTCGTTAAGATTTCAGCACCATTTTCTGCACCTGCTAATAATACTGATGAATTCATTCCTATGGATGAAAGCATTGCATAAACTACAAATAATACCAAACCTGCAAAAACTCCTGCTTTTATTGTATATTTTGTAACTTCTTTTTTATCAGTAACACCAAATCTTCTTATTGCTAAAGCTATAACAAAACCAAAATTTAGTGCAGCAACAGCATCCATTGTGTCATAACCTGATAAAAATCCTTTAAGAACAGGTGATTTCCCATAATCTCCAACTGGAGCTGCAACATTTTTATCTAAAAACATTAATCTGACAAACATAAAAAGTATCATTAAAAGTAATGCTGGAGTTAAATATTTTCCAACTCTTTTTACAAGTTTATTGGGTTTTAAGCATACCCATAAAGCTACAGCAAAGAAAACAAAAGTATATACTAATCTTGCTAAATTCATATTAAAACTTTGTGGCAATAAAGGAGCTATTGCCATTTCAAAAGGTACACTTCCTGCTCTTGGTATTCCAAGTCCAGGTCCTATTGAAAGATATATTGCAGTTGTAAAAACTAAAGAAAATTTTGGACCAACTCTTTGTGCTAAATTAGAAAGACCATCAGTCTTACCAACAACTATTGCTCCTATAACAGGAAATACTACTGCTGTTATTGAAAAAGATAAAAGTGCAAGAAAAGTAGCACTACCTGCCTGATTTCCCAAAAGTGGCGGAAATATTAAGTTTCCAGCCCCAAAAAATAGTCCAAATAACATTATACTTACTTGTACAAATTGACTTCTTGTTAATTTTTTCATAATGAAATTATCTCCTCTTTTTTTATTTTTCAAATTTAATTTTGATAAATATGAACCCACCCTATCACTTAGCTTGATTCAAGTGGATTTTAGGAAACTACTTTTCCAAAATAAAAAAAGTCCTTTGTCTTTAATTAGACAAAGGACGAAAATTCCGCGTTACCACCTTTTATTCTTATATAAAAATAAGCTCTCAAGCATCTATCAATGCCGGGTTTTTGTAACGCCTACCAAAGCGACAAATCTTACTATAATTTCAGACTTGCAATATAGAAAAATGATTTTCATCTTACTTCCGATATAGGCTTTCACCAAACGCCTACTCTCTAAAATCTTTCATAAAACTACTCTTTTTTTCTTAATTTTTATCATAAAAGTTAAATTTGATTTATTAGATAGTACTAAAATAAATTAACTTTGTCAATAATTTTTTTAAAATAAAAAAAAATTGGGACACTCCTTAAGGACTGTCCCATAATATTTTAGTATTTTCTGATTAGCAAAAATTATTTTACTTGTTTTTAACTTGGATAATAGCACCTTGATACTTTTCATCAATAAATTTCTTAGCATCTTCTGATTGTAAGATTTCTATAAATTTTTGGAATTTTTCTTTATTTGTATCTTCTTTTCTGATAGCTACTAAGTTAGCATAAGGTGAATCTTTTGATTCAAGGAAAAGTGAATCACTTGTTGGTTTTAATCCTGCTGTTAGGGCAAAATTAGAATTAATAACTCCTGCTCCTGCATCCTTATAAACTTGAGCAACACTTGGAGCTTCAACGGCTGTAAACTTAAAATTATGTGGATTTTCTGTAATATCTTTTTCAGTTGTGTTTAAATTTGTCCTGTCTTTAATTTTAATTAGTCCTGCATCTTCAAGTAATATTAATGCTCTTGCTCCATTTGTTGGGTCGTTAGGAAGTATTATATCAGAACCATCTGGTATTTCACTTATTGACTTATATTTTGCTGAATATAAAGCCATTGGTTCTAAGTGAACAAATCCTAATGTTGTTATATTATCAATTTTTCTATCCTTTACAAATTCATCTAAATAAGGTTCGTGTTGGAAATAATTTGCGTTAATATCACCTGATGATAATTGTAAGTTTGGTTGAATATAATCATCAAATACTACAGTTTTTACATCTAGTCCAGCTTCTTTGAACTTATCTTGTAAAGCATCAACTATTTCTCCATGTGGTGTTGCTGAAACTCCAATAACAATCTTGTTGTCTTCAGAAATTGGCACTAAATCTTTCTTTTGACCATCAGCTGTTTGTTCAGCTTGGTTTGTTGCATTTGCCCCATTTGCTTTTTCTTCTGTTTTTGCATCATTTTTGCCACAAGCTGATAATAAAAGTGTTAGTGACAATGCTGCTACTCCTAAAATTTTTAAATTCTTCATTTTCTTTCCTCCTAAAATTTTTTATTTATTTTAATTTTAAATTAAAATCTTCTATCAATTTTCTTTTCTATTCTATTACCTATTACTTGCACAATTTGTACAATTAAAATTATTAAAACTACTGTTGACCATAAAATTACTTCATCTCTCATTTGATAGCCATATCTAATAGCTATATCTCCAAGGCCTCCGCCTCCAATTGCTCCAGCCATTGCAGAATAACCAACAACATTAATTAATGTCATTGTTATTCCATTTACAATCATTGGCATTGCTTCAGGAATTAAAACCCTTGTTATTATTTGCATATTTGTTGAGCCAACAGATTTTGCCGCTTCAATTATCCCTTTATCAATTTGATTGAAATATCCTTCCATAAGTCTTGCAACAAAAGGTGCTGCTGAGATTGAAAGTGGTATAATCATTGCTGCTGTACCATAAGCCTTTCCAACTAAAATCCTAGATAGTGGAAATACCACAATAACAAGGATAATAAAAGGGAATGACCTCAATATATTTATTATTTTATCTAGTACAGAATAAATTTTTAAATTTTGGCAAAGCCCATCTTTTCTCGTAATTGTTAATATAACTCCAAGAGGTAAACCCAAAACTATAGCTATAAAAGTTGAAGCAAAAACCATTATTAAAGTTTGAGGAATTGCTGGGCCAATTATTGAAATTAATCTATCCATCTATAGCACCTCCACATTGACTTGGTTTTCAACGAGAAAATCAAGAGCTTTTTTTCTTTCTTCTTTTGAGCCTTGAATCTCAACTGTCAAATATCCTACGCTATCTACATTCAATTTGTTAATATTTCCTGAAAGAATATTTATAAAAACATCAAACTTCTTCATACAAATTGAAAGTATGGGTTTGTCATAATTATTGTTTGCATAAGTTATTCTATAAACATCACCCTTGAAATCTTCAGCATTAATAACTTCTTCTTCCACCTCATCTTTTAAATTTTTAATGAAAGATTTTGTTATCTTAGTTTTTGGATTTCTGAAAAGTTCCTTAGTAGCATTTTCTTCAATTATCTTTCCACTTTCCATAACAGCGATTCTATCGCAAATATCTTTTGCAACTTCCATTTGATGAGTAATCATAATAATTGTTGTCTTATATTCTTTAACAATTTTTTTCAAAAGATTTAAAATAGCTTGAGTATTTGCCGGATCAAGAGCAGAAGTTCCTTCATCAGATAATAAAATCCTTGGATTTGTTGCTATTGCCCTTGCTATTGCAACTCTTTGCTTTTGCCCTCCTGAAAGTTCAGAGGGATAAGCATTTTTCTTAGCCTCCAAATCAATAAACTTTAGCAATTCATTAACTCTTTTTTCAATTTCATCTTTATTAACATCAGATATCTCCAAAGGATAAGCAATATTATCATAAACAGTCTTTTGCATAAAAAGATTAAAAGATTGAAAAATCATTCCTATATCTTTTCTTTCTTTACGAAGCTCTTCAGGTGAAAGTGATAAGATTTTTATACCATCAATAATAATTTGTCCAGAGTCTGGTTCTTCAAGTCTATTGATACATCTTACAAGAGTTGACTTTCCAGCACCAGAAAGTCCAATCACTCCAAAAATCTCCCCATCATTCACTTTGAAAGAAACATCATCAAGAGCTTTAAATTCTTTTCCATCTACCTGGAAGGCTTTTACTAAATTTTTTACCTCTATCATTTTTTTCCTCCATGAATAAAAAAAAAGAGCTTCCATCCTAAAAGGACGAAAGCTCGTGTTACCACCTTTATTTAATATATGCTCACGCATATAAACTCACTAGGTACAATCATACCCTGACTCTATAACGGGAGTTCCCGTCAGGCTCTAATTATCGAACCTTCCTTCAAAGAGGCCATGTTCATTAAGTTTTGTTTATCTTCTTTCACCAAAACGAAGCTCTCTTTAATCCCAAAGACTTAACTACTCTTCTCTTTATCAAGTTTATCAATATAAATGTATTCTACACTACAAAAAATAATTTGTCAACAACTTTTTTAAATATTTTTCATCAAATGTAAAACTTCCTTTAACATTTTGTTATTATACAGTATCATTTTTATTTTTGAAAGTCTAAATTATTAATAATTTTATATTTTTTTAAGTTAATATTAAATATATAAAATCTCTTTATCCTTTTTATCATAGGGTGATTTTAACCATCATAAAATAAGTCAAAAATAAATAAACTTAGGAAATTTAAAACATATTTTTTATGAGTATAGATGTTTAAAAAGAAGCTGGAGCTTGCAATTTCTTACTAAAGCTAAGATAATATAAACACATTTTAAAAATTATTATTGTTCTAAAAGTTTTATATCTCCTAAACAAATTGTAGAACTTATTTTAAATTTTGATAATTTTATCAGGGGAATTTATGATTAAATCCAAAATATTTAATTTCTATTAAATAATAAGAATATCAATATTCTAAATACAATTTTACAGGAATTTAACTCTTATGAGTTTGGAAAATATACAATAAAATTAAGGATATTAAAAGATTTTGTTACGGATCATCTTCTTATGATAATATCAAGTTTAGAATTTATTATATTTTAACATAAGATATATGGTTTAAGCCCGAGACCATAAACCAAATATCATTAATTTTGTTAACCAACACTTTTTAGCAAAAAGCCATATAAACAAATAAAAAATAATTTCATGAAAAAAAGCCCTAAAATACCTTCAATAGATTTACCAGTCAACAGATATCTTAGAGCCAAAAAAGACTAAATTAATAGGCTTTTTTAAAGCTATTTATATAAAACTTCTTATATGTTTCTTAATCCTCAAATTTCTATAACATTATAAATTATGAAGATTAATGAAACCTTTTGTTATGGAAAATAACAAACATTTTAACATAATTATTCTAATATATTATATATATCCTTTAAATACTGTAAGTTACAAAATTTAAACTCACCTAATAAATAAAAATTATTTTCGAAAATAATTAAATATAACATATATTAGTATTTCGTAGAAAATTAAATATTATATTCATATTCTTTAATATAAAAATCTACGTCTTTTTAAATAATGAAACGTTAAATAATCCTTAAACTACATAAAAGATAATATTTCACTTTTTCCTTATTTTTTACCTTTTACCCATAATTTATAATACAACACTATTAGCAGTAACCATGCTACACCAATAAAAAGTTGTAAAATATTTGTTGAATATGATGTCCATAAAATCATTATCGCTCCTAATATACCAACTATTGGAAATAATGGGAATAATGGTTGTTTCCACCCTGCTTCAATTATTTCTTCACCATATTTTCTTCTAAATTTTATAGCTGCTAGTAAAGCCATTGTCCAAGATATACACCATGCAAATACTACTTGATTACTCAAAGAAGAATAAATATATTCAGCTCCAAAAGTTCCTAAAATAATTAAAATACAAGATATCAACCAAACAATCAGAATAGCAAATACAGGAGTGTGATATTTAGGGTGCAATTTTTTAAAAGATTCTGGCAATAGCCCTTCTTTCGCTTCTTCATACAAAATTCTTGATGATGCAAAGATTGTCCCTCCTAATATAGTAGTAGCTGCAGCTATAAGACCTGCTAGGTTGATTAAATTGGCACCAATTTTTCCAAATACAATTTCAGCTGCTACAGTAAAAGGAGAAACCTTTAATGATACTTGTTCAGGTGTTAATACTCCAATTGCCACAAACTGAGCTAAAGTATAAACTATAAGAAAAGTTAAGCTAGACCACACTAAAGCTTTTGGCATATGTCTAGGATCTTTGCATTCTCCTCCAGCAGTACATAAAGTTATTGCACCCATATATGCATATGTGCCTATCGGTATTGCCTTTAACATTCCTCCAATTCCATTAGTATAAAATGGATGGTAAGCCGATAAGCTAACATATGGCAATCCCATAATTCCTAAAGCTAACATGAAAGCCATCAAAATTAATACTAGTCCTAATTGGACTTTAGCTGCTAATCCAACGCCAAAAATATTTAGAATAGCAAATATTGTAACCCATAATATTGCGAAAATCATACTCCATAATTCTAAATTTAAACCCGGAAAATAATAGCATGTCATAATACCGCAAGCAAGTCCAGTAGACCCTCCTGTAATTATCCAGCCTACAGCAAAAGCCATTGAACTTATAAATCCAGAAGCTCGTCCAAACATTCTTTCTACCCATACTGCCATCGCTCCTGCATTTGGCATTGCAACAGAGAATTCTCCTAAAGCAACCATCATACACATTTGTATGATTCCTGCTAATATAAAACCTAATAAAGCACTTGGTCCAGCAGTATCAATTCCTTGCCCAATTAATAGAAATATTCCATCACCAACTACAGATCCAACTCCAATAGCCCATATAGCCCAAAATCCTAATTTTCTCTCTAATTTGATTTCTGAGTTTTCCATAATATACCTCTATTTTGACTTATTAAGTAACTCTATAGTATCATCGGTACTCATAACGTAAGTATAAATAACATTCATAATCGTTAATTCCTGATTATGTAAATTCATATCTGGAGCAGCACACGCATCATGAACAGTTATTACTTTATATCCTGCATCTGCAAGACCTCTTACTGTTGATGCTACACATTGATCCGTAACAATACCACAAACTACAACGGTTTCAATACCCATAAAATCTAATATTTGTAAATAATTAGTTCCTGTAGTTACAGAATCAGTTGTTTTATTGACTACTATTTCATTCTTAGTTGGCATTAATTCATCAACCATCTCGGCACTATAAGAATTAACTGGCATTAACATATTATTCCAACCCTCTGATTTTTGAACAGGAGATCGATCTTCACCATCTTCTCTCAAACATGCAATCCGTCCAAAACTAACAGGTATTTCATTATGTCTAAAATAATCTAATAATTTTTTTGCATTAGGAATCGTAACATTTTTTAGTTGGTCATAGTGTGGTTTCCATTTATCCCAAACCCCCTGTGATTTAAATTCTAAAGCTTCACCAAAACTATCTAAACAAAAATCTTTTTGTAGATCAATAATTAAAAGCATTGTTCTTTTTTTATTGATTATGTAATCAGGAAATTCGTCCACATCATCATAATAAAATGATAAAAATTTTCTATCAAGTTTCATATTTGCCCTCCTTAAAATCGAAAAATATTAAGATTATTAATATTTTTACTATTTTTAATATTTATAATGTTAATTATAAACGAATTTAAAATATTGTCAATACTTTTTAATTATTAATATTATCTTTTTTGTTATTTATCCCCCATAATTAAAATAGATATATTAGGGGGGATAAATGTGAGAAATAAAGATGTAAACACGCTGATATTAGAAAAAATTGGCAGTAATATAAGAAAAGAAAGATTAGCTAAAAATATTACCTTAAAAGACTTATCTGATAAACTAAATATGTCATACGCAACCGTGCAAAAATATGAAATTGGAAAAATTGAGCCAAGTATAATTATGCTTTTTGATATAGCAGAAGCTCTTAATGTAAATATTTCACAAATTTTAAAAATTGATATTGAACTGGACATAAGTGAATCAGAATTGAAGCAAAATATTAATTATATTAAAAATATTTTAGAGCAAATATTAACATATAATGAAGTTCTTAATCTTACAAAATATAAACAATTCTTAAATAAAGATATAGTCGAAAAATTAAACTATATACTCGTCCCTATTAATAGTGAGGTTATTTTTGATGAAAATATAAAAAAACTAAAAACTAAAAACACTATTTACAATATATCTGATTATCAAATAAATGAATTATATAAAGAGATTATAAACTTTATGGAATTTAAATTATTAAAATATGAGCAAAATAAAGGTTAATACGTTTCTAATTTTTTATATATTACAATAAAATCAAAATGATTTATAATATTTTTTGTGTGTAAAATTCTAAAAGATATTTTAAATAAGTAGTCAATCTATAGCTAATTTAATTGAATTAAATGAGATCTACTATGTTTATTATATTACTTTTTTAGAATTTTAATTTGTTTAAACGTGTTAATTCCTGATGTTCTTTGTATAGATGAATTTAAATGTGATAGCAGAAATATTATATACTAGACTCCAATTGTTAATTGAGATAGTCACTCTATCATTTTTATTTTACTTTCAAGGATTACTAATTTTTGTTTGTCCGTTTTAAAATAATTCCTAACAAAGTATAACTTATAGCTAAGTTTTCGATAAGCCAATTTTTTTAAATTATTTACTTTAAGAGTTATATCTTTATTAGCGATGAGAATGATATCTTAAGGCAAGCTTCATAGACTCTACAAAACTTTAGAAATTATACTCAAACTGGTATTTATTCTAAACTTAAAAAGTATTTTAAACGAAATAGTATTTTACTCACAATAAGCAAACTTATAAAAATGATAAAGAATTTTCTCTAATTCTTGATTTTATTGGGTATTTAAAATTAGCATGTAGCTCTAACAAATAATTTTATCAATATGATATTACTCAACTCAACACATCTATAACACTTATTATTTAATCTTTAGTTAAGATGTCCTGAAAAGTTTAATTTAAAAAATTTAATTCTTATATTCCAACTTTTACTAATTATTTAATTCTTTTAAATTATCATTAATAAAATGGGTCTTTTGAAACAATCAATACAAAAATAAAAACTTTATAAAAAATAGGTTTTGTATGAAAATTTATAATTTGTTTTGAAAAAGAATTATGTTTATCTTTAAGTAGTTTTTAAGAAGGTAGAAAATTCTCATAACCCATTGGAGTTATTTTGCTTCACTTATTTTCAGTATTTTTTAGTTATTTTAAATTTAAAATTTTTAGCCCTTTTGGCTCTATTTTACATAAAGAAAGAGACTCGCATTTGCGAGTCTCTCCAATATTTTACATAAAGTCAAAATTATATGGCACAAGTCTTAGCTACCAGACCATATATTTAGAACATCTTATTTAACAACACTATATGACAATTAACCACAGTTTTTGTTTTTATAAAATTATTTCTTTACTTTCTATTTCTTTTTTCAAATCTTCGATGAATTTAGAAAGTTCAACGTCTTTAACTTCTTCTCCACTTCTCTTTCTTACTGAAAGTTTGTGGCTTGCTGTTTCCTTTTCTCCAATTACAAGCATATAATTTACTTTTTTAAGTTGAGCTTCTCTTATCTTGTAACCGACTTTTTCAGCTCTTTCATCAATCTTAACTCTTATGCCGGCTTTTTTAAGTTGATCAAAAACCTCTCCAGCATAAGGCTTAAATTTTTCAGATACAGGAATAATTTCTACTTGTACTGGGCTTAGCCATAGTGGGAATTTACCTGCAAAGTGTTCGATTAAAATTCCCATAAATCTTTCAACGGAGCCAAATAAAGCTCTGTGAAGCATTACAGGTCTTTTCTTTGAACCGTCTTCAGCTACATATGTTAATTCGAAATTTTGTGGTAATTGGAAGTCAAGTTGAATTGTTCCGCATTGCCATGTTCTTCCTATTGCATCTTCTAGATGGTAGTCAATCTTTGGTCCATAAAATGCTCCATCGCCTTCATTTATTGTATAGGGCATCCCTTTTTCTTCAAGAGCTTCTTTTAAAGCTTTTTCTGCTTCATTCCAAGATTCTAAATCTCCCATATAATCATCAGGTCTTGTAGAAAGTTCTACAGAGTATTTAAAACCGAAAGTATCATATAAAAGATTAGCTAAATCAATTATTTCAAATACTTCTGATTTTATTTGATTTGGCAAGCAATATATGTGAGCATCATCTTGTGTGAAGGATCTTACTCTAAATAGACCATGTAAAGCTCCTGATAATTCGTGTCTGTGAACTAGACCAAATTCTGCATATCTTAAAGGCAAATCCCTATAGGAATGTGGAGTTGTTGAATAAATTAATGTTGAGCCTGGGCAGTTCATCGGTTTAACTGCGTAACCTTCTTCATCAATTTCTGTAAAATACATATTTTCTTTATAGTGATCCCAGTGTCCAGATCTGTGCCACAAATCTTCATTCAAGATTACTGGAGTTAAAATTTCTCCGTATCCTCTTTCTTGTAAAACATTCTTCCACCAGCTCAATAAATTATTTCTTATAATCATGCCATTTGGATGGAAGAAAGGAAATCCTGGTCCTTCTTCGTGCATAGAGAATAAATCAAGTTCACGTCCAAGCTTTCTGTGATCTCTTTTTTCCGCTTCTTCACGTTTTTCTATAAATTCGTCTAATTTTTTCTTTTTATCAAAAGCAATTCCATAAATTCTTTGAAGCATCTTGTTATTGGAATCTCCTCTCCAATATGCACCGGCTATAGATAAAAGTTTTACTGCTTTTATCTTTTTAGTGGATTCAAGATGAGGTCCCCTGCAAAGATCTGTAAATTCTCCCATTTGATATAGGGTAATAGGTTCATCTTCAGCTAAATCTTCTATGAGTTCTACCTTATAGTCTTGACCTTTTTCTTTGAAATATTTTATGGCGGCATCTCTTGTAATGTCAACTCTTACAATTTTCAAATCTTCTCTTGCAAGTTCAATCATTTTCTTTTCAATTGCTTGAAAATCTTCTTCAACAAATCTGTGGTCTAAGTCCATATCATAATAAAAACCACTGTCAATGGCTGGTCCAATTGCAAATTTTGTATTGGGATATAAAGTTTCAATAGCATATGCCATTAAATGACTAGCTGAATGCCAAAGAATTTTTTGACCTTCCAAATCATCAAGTTTCAAAACTTTAAATGTTGAATCTTCATTAATCTTATCAGCATTTCCCAAAACTTTATCATTAACTTTTGCACCAACGCTATCCCTGTAAAGACCTTCAGAAATAGATTTTGTAACTTCTCCTACACTTATACCTTTTTCAAATTCTTTCTTTTCCCCATCGGGTAATGTTATAAACATACTTCCTCCTTTTAATATAAAAAAGGCCTATCATCCAAAGGACGATAGACCGTGGTTCCACCTTAATTAAACTCAAAAGATTTAACGCATCTTACGCTGTAGTTTGCTACAGAACTCCAAGTTAGTTTTCAAATAAATAAAAATCAAGCCTTCCCACCATCAAGCTCTCTCTAAAGACCTTATTTATTCTAATTTTCTCTTCATCGTTAAAAAAATTCTATCACAAATAATAAAAAAAGACAAGTCAGATAAAAAGTCTATTTCTAAACAAATAATATGGAGCCAAAATCTTCAAGCATATTTTCGGATAAGTTTATGATTTCAATATTATATCTCCTGCAAGCATCAATTATTTCTTGCCCACTTGAATGAAGGCTAATATCACCTGTTAATATTAATTTATTATCAATATAACCACTGCAACCTCCAATAAATCCATAGTTAAAACCACTAAGTTTTATCTCTTTGTGGTTAATTTTTATAAGCTCAAAAATATCCTTGCAAGCCTTATATATAGACATATCAGAACTTACAAGAAAATTATCAGTTACTAGGGTATTGCACTTGGCGTAAGCTTGTCTAACATCAATAAGGCTTACTTTATTTTCTTGATAAAAATTTAAAATATTTTTATCTATAAATTTCAAATTCCCAATAAAGTAACCCTTGTAATAAAAACCGTTTAAGCCAACATGGTCTTTATATAAATATCCTAAACTTTTATCAGTTTTTATAACTTTTCTATCTGTAAATATATCCTTATAATACTTATAATTATCCCTATCTACAAGAATATCTCCATTTTCAAGACCATAAATAAGCATATCTGGATGAGTATTAATTCCCTTGGGCATATTTTTATTTTCAATTGTTTTTACAATCTCATAGGGGAAAACTTTAAGTTTATCTACCATGTAATCAGGCATATTTTTATCAACAATTATATATTTCATTTGCTCATCTCGTAGGCAAAAATTCCTGCTGCTACACCAGCATTTAAAGAATCTACACTATCTCTAATGGGAATTTTAACTTTTAAATTTGCCCTTTCTAGAATTTTTTGACTAACTCCATGGGCCTCGTTTCCAATTACTAAAATCAAATCTCCACTTAAATCGCACTCTTTGATAGGCTTTGAATCCTCCAAGGCTGATACTATTATTTTAAAATTATTTTTAATCAGTTCATCTTCCTTTAAAAAATATATAGGAACTCTAAAAATAGATGCCATTGTAGCTCTTATTGTTTTGGGATTATATATATCACAAGAATCTTCAGAAATAATAACCCCCGAAAGATTAAAGGCATCTGCTGTTCTTATTATAGTACCCATATTCCCAGCATCAGATATTTTATCTAAATATAAGAATTTACCACTTTTTTCTTGGAATTTTTTATGAACCATGGGAAAATAAGAAATTATACCCTGTGGACTTTGTGAGTCGGAAATTTTATTAAATAGGTGACTTGGAAAAATAAAATAATCCCTATCTCCTAAAAGGTCTTTATATTGCTCTTCTTTATCATCTCTTATAGCAATATAAGAAGGAGCCATATATTTTATGGCTTCTTTAAATACTATAGGACCTTCCACTAAAAATAAATTTTCCTCATAGCGATATTTTTTTTGTAAAAATTTTTTTAAGTATTTATAATATTTGTTATCTTTTGATTGTATAAACATTTTTTCCATATGTAATAAGGGAGGAAAATCCACCCTTATAAATTATTTACTCTTATTTTTGATATATTCACGAACATCAATTATCTTGCCGTCTGCCATGATAATTTTAAAATCATAGTCAGTAATGTAAGCAACTGTTAGACCTAAAATTGAAGCGATAGGTGCAATAATAGCTCCAAAAGTAGAAGCTGTTAACGACAAAGATAAGACTGTTTCATTATCCTTTTCTACAATAAGTCTTGAAGCGTTACCCTTTCTCCAAATTTCCTTAATTCCTTGGATAATTTCATCAAGGGTGTCTGTTACTCCTCCAAAAATATCTTTTTTAGATTCATTTTCTTCAATAACTTCAGCTTCAGCTTCAATTCTTTCGTCTTTTTTATTTTGACTTACCTTAAATTTTTTTGCTTCAATATATCCAATTGCCCTATCAACATCTCCATCAGAATTTAAAAGAGCCTCTCTAACTAACTCATAACCTGCTCCAGTAGTATTAATGACATAGTCAATTTTTTCAAGATTAATCATCTTATCACCTCTGTTATTATTTTACCCAATAAATATTATTAAAATCTAAAGGAATTGTTAAAGTTTAATTAAAAAAAATAAGCGGAAAAATCCGCTCATTATTCAGCCTTAGCTATATCTACAAGTTCTTTAAACCCTTGTGGATCGTTTATTGCCATTTCAGAAAGCATTTTTCTATTGATATTTACTCCAGCTTTCTTAAGACCTGAAATAAATTTAGAATAGCTCATTCCATGAAGTCTTGTAGCTGCATTGATTCTTGTAATCCATAGTTTTCTGAAATCTCTTTTTCTTTGTTTTCTACCAATATAAGCATAGCTTAAAGATTTCATTACAGCTTGGTTAGCTGGTCTAAATAATTTAGATTTAGCTCCGAAATAACCCTTAGCTTGTTTTAATATATTTTTATGTCTTTTTTTAGCATTTACTGCTCTTTTTACTCTAGCCATCTTTTAACCCCCTTATGGAATCATGTGATCAATTCTCTTTTGATCACCCTTGCTAACAAGAGAAGATTTTCTAAGTTTTCTTAATCTCTTTGCAGTTTTCTTTCCAGTTAAATGTCCTTTATAAGCAAAAAATCTCTTAATTTTGCCACTGCCAGTTCTTTTAAACCTTTTAGCAGAAGCTCTGTGAGTCTTCATCTTTCCCATAAAATCCTCCTTTTATTCATCCTTGGCAGACAAAAACATAATCATATTTTTGCCTTCCATTTTAGGTTTTTTGTCCACAACTCCATACTCAGAAACCAATTCCACGAATTTATCAAGAACTTCTCTACCGATATCAGTATGACCCATTTCTCTACCTCTAAACCTTACGGCAACCTTAACTCTGTCGCCAGATTTCAAGAAGTCAATAGCTCTGTTGGCTTTTGTGTTTAAATCATGAGTTTCAATATTTGGAGTAAGTCTTAACTCCTTAATATTTATGACTTTTTGTTTCTTCTTTGCCTCTTTTTCTTTTTTAATTAGCTCATACCTATATTTGCCATAGTCCATAATTTTACAAACTGGTGGCTTGGCATTAGGAGCAACATTTACAAGGTCAAGTTTACTTGCCTCTGCCATGTCTAAAGCACGATCAACATTAACCACTCCAACTTGATTTCCTTTATCATCAACTAATCGCACTTCTTTATCTCTGATTTCTTCATTAATTTGAAGTTCTTTAATTTCTAAGCACCTCCATAAAAAAATGCGGACACGCAAAAGGTCCGCAAATAAATTACTAATTTACAAATAACCTTAAACCTTTGGCGTAAGGTGAGAAGCGGACTTCTTCTTAAATTCTTTTCTATTATAATATATACTTTTTAATCTGTCAAGTTATTTACTTACATGTTCTTCATATTTTACAAGTATAATATTTAATAAAATACCAACTAAGGCAGCAAGGGATAATCCACTTAAAGAAACTTGGTTTGTAATTTTTATCTGTAAATTTAAGCCAAGATGAGAGCCTAAACCTATAATCAAGATACTTGCAATAATTATAATATTTTTTAAATTCATTTGTGTGTGAGAATTTTTTAATGTCTTAAATCCAACAAGGGCTATCATTGAAAATAACACAACAGAAATTCCGCCCATAACCGCTTGAGGAATAGAAGATAAAAATCCTCCAATTTTTCCTACAAAGGAAAGTATTATGGCAAATATAGCTGCAAGCCTCAAAATTGATGGATCATAATTTTTTGTAATTGCTAAAACTCCTGTATTTTCTCCATAAGTGGTGTTAGCTGGTCCTCCGATAAATCCTGCAAACATTGTTGCAAGTCCATCTCCTAAAAGTGTTCTGTTAAGACCAGGGTCTTTAATAAAATTCTTTCCTACAACTTGAGAATTTGTTGTTATATCTCCTAAGTGTTCCATAAATACTGCCATGACAACAGGACAAATTGTTATTATAGCAGAAATAGAAAATGCTGGTAGTTGAAATTTAGGAACTGCTACTATTGAAGCTTGACTTATAAAGCTAGTATCAACAACATTTAAACACAAGGATAATATATAACCAATTATTACTGAAATTATAATGGAAAGTTGTTTAATAAATCCTTTGGCAAAGTTTGAAAGAATCAAGCAGGTTGAAAAAGTTACTGCTGATAAAATAATGTTTGTTTTTGCCATATTTAAGGCTGTCGGCAAGAGATTTAATCCTATAACTATAACCATTGGACCAACAATTTGTGGAGGGAAAAATTTTAAAATCTTTCCTACACCAATTCTATTAATTATAAATGAAATGAAAACATATATAAGACCTGCACAAATTATGCCACCTTGAGCATACTCTAAACCCTCTGTTTTTCCTATCAACTGAATTACCGGTATGAAAGCAAAAGATGAGCCTAAAAAAACAGGTACCTTATTTTTTGTACAAAAGTGAAAAATAAGAGTACCTGCTCCTGCAGCAAATATTGCAGTTGAAACATCAAAACCGGTAAGAATAGGAACTAAAACTGTTGCCCCAAACATGGCTATTAAATGTTGAAGACCTAAAACAATTTTTTTCATTGCTTGTAAAACTTTTCTATCGTCTTTAACAATCACTTTATCCATAATTCCTCCTTAAAATTAATAAAATACATCAAGACATTTTTATTAATTTTACTCTTGTGTTTTTAAAATGTCAATCTTTATTTTATTAACTTAAGTTCAAGACCTATGGTAGTTTTATCTTTGTTAGAATCTTTTACAAAAACTTTACCATTGTGAAGGTTAATAACTTTATCAACTAAACATAAGCCCAGCCCTGAACCTGACACAGATGAAGATTTATTGACTCTAAAAAATGCTTTGAAAATTTTATCTCTAAATTCTTTAGGAATTTCTATGCCGTTATCACTTATTTCAATATTAATTTTATCTTTATCCCTCTTAAGTTTAATTTTTATATAACCATTTTCCCTATTATATTTTATTGCATTTTCTATAAGATTAAAAAATACCCTATAAATTAATATATCGCTTCCTAAAATTATTCCCCCATCACCTTCAATTTCCATTGAAATATTTTTTTCATCTGCTAGATAAGATAAATCTTCCATTACTTCTTCAATTAAAGGATATAAATCAATTTTTTCATTTCTTTTTATTGTAGAAATTTCACTCATTTGTAATAAAATTTTAGTCAGCTTGCTAAGTCTATCTAACTGATTTTCAAAAGTTTTGGAATTTTTTTCAAATTCCATAAAAGTCATATCTTTATTTTTTTTAATTAGGTCTAGTTGTGTTTGCATTAATGCCAAAGGGGTCCTTAGTTCATGAGCCGCATTAGCTGTAAACTGCCCTTGCTCTTCAAAAGAATCTTCTAACCTTTTTAACATATTATTAAAAGAATGGCTTAGATTTCTAAACTCTAAAACCTCATCCTCGCTAACTAAGGAATCTGTTATATTTGACATTTCTATTTCCTCAATTTTTTTAGAAAATTCCTTCAAAGGCTTTAGGGATTTTCCTGAAACATAGTAGGCAACAAATCCTGATATACAGGTCACAATAAAGGTTGCAATCCATCCCCTATAAGAAAAAGATACTTTTCTTTTGTCTATTTCATGATTAATTTCATCGGAAAAATCATCAAGCTTATCAGATGGAATCGAAATATATAATTTTTCTTCATTATATTTAGAAAAATCACTCACAAAACCTCCTATAGAATCCATATAAAATATGCCTTGAAAATAAGACATTAAATTTATACATATACATGAAAATGCTATTAATATAGAAGTCATAATGGTAATTCTCCATTGTAAAGATAATTTTTTCATTTATTATTCTTCCTCCAACTGATAACCCAAACCAACTCTATTTATTATAGGGTCATATTTAAGTGCTTTTTTTAATTTTTTTCTAAGCGCTGAAATATGAACCCTTATGGAATTAGAAAATAGATCAACACTAGAATCCCAAACATGATCTATTAATTCCTCTTGACTGATAGGGCGTCCCCTGTTTAATAAAAGATATTCCAAAATTCCCAACTCTTTTCTTGTTAATGAAATTTCCTTATCATCAATTTTAACAATCCTTTTTTTGCTATCAAAACTTAGATTTTTATAGCTTAGCATCTGATTATTGGTGATAAAATTTCTCCTTGTAAGACTCCTAATTCTTGCCTCTAGCTCATCTAAATGAAAAGGTTTAGAAAGATAGTCGTTAGCTCCCTTGTCAAGCCCTTCAACCTTATCTTTAATCTGGCTTCTTGCCGACAAAATAATAATTTTTGTATCTTGGTTAAAAGTTCTAAATTCCTCAAGAATTTCCATACCATCAATTTCTGGTAAATTAAGATCAAGGACAATTAAATCATAATTTTCTACATCTAAAAGCTCCATAGCTTCATTTCCATTGTTAGCAATATCCACTTCATATCCAGATTCTTTCAAGCTCTTTGCTATCATTTGACATAAATCTTTTTCATCTTCAACTATTAATATGCGCATATTCGCCTCCAATATATAAATAATTAAAAAAAAATTAATTTCTTAACACAAACTTTATATAGGATATTGTAACATATACATATGATTTACAGAAAGGGTGATAAAAATAAAGAACAAATTAAAAAGTAAGCTACAGTTTATATTTCTAATAATTTCTGTACTTATGATTGCGACTGGTGTATATAGAAATGAAGTACAAACTGTTCTTTCAAAAGCAATAAGAATATGTTTGGAATGTGTGGGTATAGGTTAATGAAAGTTTCAAAAATTTTCTCAAAATTTAGAACATATTGGCAATTTCTTGCCAGCATCCTAACAAATATACATTTACCTAATTTTATTAAGGGAGATATTTATAAAGGTAAGGGAAAAATGGCATGCGTTCCAGGACTTAACTGCTATTCATGCCCAGGAGCTAGTGGATCATGTCCAATTGGTTCTTTTCAAGCTGTCATAGGCTCTTCAAAATTTAAATTTACCTATTATATAAGTGGATTTTTAATTTTAATGGGAGTTTTGTTTGGTAGATCTATTTGTGGTTTTATGTGTCCTTTTGGTCTTTTCCAAGACCTGCTATATAAAATTCCAAGCAAAAAATTTTCCACTAAAAAATTAAAACCCCTAAAATACTTGAAATATCTTATCTTTTTATTTATGGTATTTCTCCTACCTCTTTTAATAACAAATGAGATAGGTATGGGTAATCCATTTTTTTGCAAATATCTCTGCCCTCAAGGAGTTTTAGAAGGTGCAATTCCGCTTTCTATTGTAAATCCAGGTATAAGAGCAGCTCTTGGTAAATTATTTACATGGAAATTATTTGTATTATTAACCTTTACACTTTCAAGTATATTTGTTTACAGACCTTTTTGTAAATTTATATGCCCACTTGGTGCTTTTTATGGTCTATTTAATAAGCTTTCTTTCTTGCAAATGAAAGTAAACTTTGATAAATGTATAGGATGTAAAAAATGCTACAAAGCGTGTAAAATGGATGTAGATGTATGTAAAGATCCAAACCATAACGAATGTATCAGATGTGGTCTATGTATAAATGTCTGTCCCGTAGAAGCTATTGAATTTAGATATGGTTTTGGCAATGGAAAAGAATATTTAAAAGACAAAAATAATAACAAAGGAGTAAATTATGAAAATTAAAAAAATAGTTAGTCTTGCACTTTTATCCATGATGGTTTTTTTCATGGTAGCTTGTAACAAAGATAATTCAAATAATAATGAAGCAAATGTGCAAACTAAAGAAGAAACAAGACTTGATAAAGATCAAGAAAAAAATATGCAAGAAAAGAAAAAAGAGCTTGACGCTAAAATGGAAGAACAAAATAAAATTTTTGAAAAAGATAAAGAACTTTGGGACAAGTTATTCCTCAAAGCTGATAAGTCTAAAGTTGGCGAAAATAAAGATATGCCTTATGAGGACTTTTTAACTCAATTGTTAGAAGAAAATAAGAGTGATTTTACAGATGAAGAAGTAAAAACATTAGAAGAAGGAATAAGTAAAATCAAAGTATTAGCAAAAGATATTCAAAGATTAAATAATGAATATCAAAGCCTTCAATCAAAGAAAATGCCTGATAGAAATGCTGAAACTTTCCCAAGCTTTACTGGAAAAGATTTTGACGGAAATGATGTAGATTCTACACTTATAGAAAATTCTAAATTTACAGTAATGAACTTCTGGTTCAATGGATGTGCTCCATGCGTTGGTGAAATCGGCGATTTAAACAAATTAAATGATAAGCTAAAAGAAAAGGGCGGTCAAGTTATAGGTGTAAACACTGAAGCCCTTGATGGCAATAAAACTGCTATTGAGGAAGCAAAAAAATTATTAGAAACTAAAGGTGGAAAATATAAAAATATTTACTTTGACTCCTCATCAGAAGCTGGTAAATATGCACTTACAGTTACAGGCTTTCCTACAACAATCGTTCTTGATCCTTATGGAAAAATAATGGGAAATCCAATATTAGGACCAATAACTGCTAATGATAATGAAAAACTATTGATGGAACAAATAAATAAAGTATTAGATGCTGATTCCAGCACTCCTATATAATAATTAGGGAGCTATATAATATAGCTCCCATTTTTATTGTCTTATTTTAAAAAAGTATTTTAATCTTACTTAATTATAGTAAGTTCCTTATCATAAGAATTTAAAACCTTACAACCATCTTCAGTTACAAGAACTAAATCTTCAATTCTAACTCCAATTTCTCCAGGAAGATATATGCCAGGTTCTACAGAAAAAATATTTCCCACTTCCATTAACCTATCATTAGTAAAAGAAACATCACCTTTTTCATGAGTTTCAAGTCCAATAAAGTGTCCTGTTCTATGAGTAAAATATTTTCCATATCCAGCTTTTTCTATTACATCTCTTGCAGCCTTGTCTACATCAGAAACAGGTCTTCCAGCTTTAACTGCAGCAATTCCTGCTAAATTTGCAGCTAAGACTGTATTATATACTTCTTTTGCCTTAGGGCTTACTGACTTATAAAAAAATGTTCTTGTCATATCTGAGCAATAATCATCTAAAATACATCCCATATCAACAACTATAGAATCACCATCTTTAGGTAAAGATTCATCAGTAGTGTGGTGAGGATCAGCTCCATTCGCTCCGTAAGCAACTATTGGGTCAAAAGAAAATTCAGATGAACCTAAAGCTTTATAAGATTCCTTTAAAAATAAAGCCATATCTTTTTCGCTTATTCCTTCTTTTAGCTTATCCTTCATCATTTTCATTGCCATATCATTTACTTGAGATGACTTAATCATCTTGTTGATTTCTTCTTCATCTTTAATTGCTCTTAAATCATCTATAAGATCAGATGCAAGAATAAATTTGCAATCACTTCTTTCCATTAGAGGTAACAAGAATTTAGCACATAAATTTTTATCCACTCCAACATTTCCCTTTATATCTTCTAAAACAAGAGAAAGTGGATCATCGGTATCTTGATACCATTTCAATATTGGTCCAAATTCTTCAGTTGGGAATAATTTATTTACATATAAAATCACCCTACCATCAGAAGATACATTAAGCATTACAAGTCTTTCTTCTGGATGGTACCATTTTTTACAAAAATAATAAATTGCATAAGTATCCGTTATAAGGATATTATTGATATTATTTTCTTTAAGCTTATTAATTAATCTTTCAATTCTATTATTCATAATAACCTCCTTTTAATTTCTTTCATAGGGCTTGCCATCAGCAGATGGTGCTTTTGAACCTTTAACAAATAATACAAGAACCACAAGAGTTAAGATGTAGGGAATCATTGAAAGTAAATTAGTATCTATCTGAATTCCTATAGATCCTAAGAAAATTGAAAGTCCTTGTGCAGCTCCAAATAATAGGCAAGCAAGTAGAGCCCCTTGTGGTCTCCAGCCTCCAAAAATTACGGCTGCAAGAGCAATAAAACCTTGACCTGAAATTAAGGTTTCTCTGAAGTTTGATACAACAGCCAAAGACATTGCTCCTCCTCCAAGTCCAGCCAAAAATCCTGAAGTTAAAACAGCTATATATTTAATAGCATAAGCATTAACACCCAAAGTTTCTGCTGCTCTTGGATGTTCTCCAACAGCTCTTATTCTAAGCCCTAGTTTTGTTTTATATAAAACGAACCAACTTATAAAAACTAAGGCAAAGGCAATATAAACTATAACGTATTGAGAAAAAATAATATCTAAATATTTTAATATTGGATAGCGCCCTATTCTTTCTGAAGTAAAAATGCCTTTAAAAACCATAGGTAATTTATTTTGATAGGGTATAGCCTTACTCATGGCAGCTCCATCAAAAAATAATCTGCATAGATATAAAGCAAGTCCTGGCCCCAAAAGATTTATAGCTATACCTGAAACCACATGGTCGGCTGCTAAATTTACAGTAGCAACTGCATGAATTAAACTTAGTGCCATGCCTCCAAGTCCTGCACACAAAAATGCAAGCCAGGGATTTCCACTATAAAAACCAACTGTAGCCCCAACAATAGCCCCAATAGACATCATACCTTCAAGGCCAATGTTTACTACCCCTCCATTTTCACTGATAACTCCACCTAAGGCTGTATAAATTAAAGGTGCAGAATATAAAAGTGTAATAGATAAAATATTTGCTAAATTAAGTAAAAAATCATTCATTTTTTTCTACCTCCTTTTGAGGTTTATTCATAACTTTGGAATTATTTTTAAATTTTTGTTTTAAAATATCAAAAAGTTTAGGCATTGAAATAAATATAATAATAATTCCTATGACAATCTTTACTACTTCTGAATAAGTTCCAATAGTTGTAAGCTTTGCTCCACCATAATTAAGTCCAGAAAAAAGTAGGGCTGCTGGAATTACCCCCAAGGGAGCATTACCGGCAATAAGTGCAACAGCCATTCCGTCAAAACCATAATTTTCCATAGAAGCAAGCTTTCCAATGTGATGATTAACACCTAATACCATAATAGCACCCGCAAGACCAGCTAAAGCTCCTGAAATTGCCATTGATTTTATAATAGATGATTTAATATTTATACCTGCATACTCAGCAGCATCAGCATTGAAACCAACACTTTTAAGCTCATAGCCCAGAGTAGTTTTCTTTAAAATATACCAAATAATTAAGGCACAAATTATAGCTATAATAATTCCCCAGTTAACAGGAGGATTTAATACATCCCTTAAAATTTTATTATGTGATAAAAATGCACGTCCAGCTTGAGATTTTTTCCATTCGCCCAAAAACCTAATACTAGCACTAGCTTTAATAGTATATGAATTATCAGATTCTATACTTCTTAAAGGCGGAAAAGTTAAAGAATAATTTAAAAGATAAAATCCAATCCAGTTAAGCATAATAGATGAAATAACTTCATTTACATTGTGGTTAGATTTTAAATATCCAACAATTGCTCCCCACAAGCTTCCGCAAAGTGTTCCCACAATAAGGGCAACTATAGCATGAACAACAGGTGGAAGATTTAACAAAAGCCCGCTAACTAAGGCTCCTATCGAACCAACAATAAATTGACCTTCAGCCCCAATATTAAATAGACCCGTTTGAAAAGCAAAGGCAACTGAAAGACCTGTTAAAATATAAGGTACAGACCTTACAATAACCCAAGAAACATATTTAGGTTTGCCAAAAGCTCCCAAAAAAATTACCTTATAAGCTTTTATAGGATTAATATTATTAATGATAAGAATTAAAGAACCTATAAGGACACCAAAAATTATTGCAATAATAGTATAAGTAAATCTTTTATTGATTTTCATTTTTACCCCCAGCCATATAAAGTCCTAATTCTTTCTCATCAGTATCTTCTCTATTGAAAGTTCCAACAATTTTTCCACCATAAATAACAGAAATCTTATCAGATAATGCCAAAATTTCATCAAGTTCAAAAGAAACAAGTAAAACAGCCTTACCCTTATCTCTTTGTTCCACCAAAAACTTTCTAATAAACTCTATAGCCCCAACATCAAGACCTCTGGTTGGTTGTGCTGCGATAAGTACACTCGGATCATTTGATATTTCACGGGCAAGAATAACTTTTTGTTGATTACCCCCTGATAGATCTCCAACTGCATAATTAATATCTCTAGGTCTTACATCAAACTTTTCCGACAAATTATTTGCATATTCTTTGATTTTTTTAAAATTCAAAATACCTTTATTTGAAAATTCATCCTTGTAATAATTTTCCAAAACATAATTTTCTGCTACGGAAAAATCAAGGACAAGCCCCCTTCTATGCCTATCTTCAGGAATATTATTTAAACCATGTTCTTGAATTTCTCTTGGCTTTTTATTAGTTATATCCTTATTATCTAAAATAATTTTTCCTTTTTCTACTTTTCTAAGACCAGTTAAAGCTTCCAAAAATTCGCTCTGTCCATTTCCATCAACACCAGCAATTCCAAGAATCTCTCCATAGTGAAGGGATAAATTAAGACCATTAACCTTATAAACACCACGAGCATCTTTAACGTGCAAGTCTTCAATTTTTAAAACTTCTGAACCGGGCAATTGGGGTGATTTTTCAACATCTAAGACCACAGCCCTACCGACCATCATATCGGCAAGTTCTTCTTCACTGACATCACAAACATCAACGGTTTTAATTTTTTTGCCACGTCTAATGATTGTACATCTGTCAGCCATCTCCTTAATTTCCTTAAGTTTGTGAGTTATAAGTATAATAGATTTTCCAGAATTTTTAAGATTATTAATAATTCCAACAAGTTCTTCAATTTCCTGTGGAGTCAAAACTGCAGTAGGTTCGTCAAAAATTAATATGTCAGCTCCCCTGTAAAGAACCTTCAAAATTTCCACTCTCTGTTGAGTACCAACAGTTACATCCTGAATTTTTGCATCAGGATCAATGGAAAACCCATATTTTTCTGAAAGATTAACAACATCTTTGCGAGCCTTTTTCATATCCAAGCATATACCTTTAGAAGGCTCCATTCCCAAAACAATATTTTCCACAATATTGAAAGGCTGAATCAGCATAAAATGTTGGTGAACCATTCCAAGTCCTTTTTTTATTGCATCATTAGGGTCTTTAAATTTTACCTCTTCACCGTTAATAAAAATTTGTCCATCTGTGGGCTGAAAAAGACCATATAGCATATTCATAAGGGTGGACTTTCCGGCACCATTTTCGCCTAAAAGTGCGTGGACTTCTCCTTTTCTTATATCTAAATTAATCCCATCATTAGCAGTAAAATCACCAAATTTTTTTGTGATGTTACGCATCTCAACAACAAGATTTTGCCCTTTATTATCCAAAATAAATTCTCCTTTACTATAATACCTAAATTATATCAAAAAAAATTAAATAGTAAAACTTTAAAGCAAAAATTACTAAATTATAATAAAAACTCTTTTATTCAAAAACATAAAAAAATCGTCAGGAAAAAATCCCAACGATTAATAATAATATTCAATTAAAATACCCTTGTTGCATTTACATATCTGCTAGAATAATAATCTTCAGATAGTGAACTTTCAATAACTTTTCCAGCACCTGAAGATGCGTGAATAAATTTTCCACCGCCTATGTATATACCAACATGGCTTACACCTGAACCGGTAGTGTTAAAGAAAATTAAATCTCCTTCAATCAAATCGCTTCTATCAACTTGCTTACCAAAGCCAGACTGCTCACTTGATGATCTTGGAAGTTTAATTCCTAACTCATCCTTATAAATAGCATATACTAAACCTGAACAATCAAATCCACCATCTCCAGTAGAACCGTAAACATAAGTTGAACCCATCTTATCATATGCAGAAGCTATGATCTTACTTGCAGTAGGTGAAATATTTTCTGAACTCTTGTATTTAAAGTCAGTAAAATCTTGACTGTTGTCTTTAGAGGCTTGTTTTGCAATCTTTTCAATTTCTTTAGAATCATTGTCCATAGCAAGCATAATATTTTTTGCTTCATCTTTTGCTTGGACATTGTTACTCTTCTTGCCAGTTTCAAGTGAAAGTTTTTCAGCTTCTAAAGTATATTTCTTTCCATTATCATCTTTAATAATGAAATCTCCATCGTTATAGTCAACAACACTAACACTTTCGCCAGCTTTAAGTTTTAACTTACCATTATTACTCTTGGCAACAGCGTTACTTTTGACCTTAACTTCAGTTTTATTTTCTCTCTTATCTGCTACTTTTTCAACAACAGATTTAGAAACATCGCCTACAGTACCATCATTTAATTTTATTGTAACTGTATCTTTATTGTTTTTAACTTCTATAGCATATTCCCCAATAAATAAGTTTCTTACAACTTTACCATCTTTTTTGATTGGTGAGCTCTTAACAACTTTATATGTAGGAATATTAACTTCCTTTACTAAAATCTTATCTTCAGGGATAGTAACTTTAGCCTTTCCCTTCTTAACAATATAAGAATTCCCAGTCTTTTCTACTATATTAACTTGTTCACCTATAGCAAAAGAAATTTCATTTCCACTGTATGTTCTTTGAACATGTTCATTTATGAAAACTCCTGTATCTTTTAAACCTACTATAGATACTGCACAAAGAGCAACTAAGCCCATTGGCAACTTATTCTTAATAGACCACAAAATTAAACAACTCCTATACCTAAGATTAATATAATTAGAGTATAGCAAACAAGTTACAAAAAAGCAACAAAAAGTTACAAAATTGTTAAGAAATTTTTAACATTTTTGTAACTTTATTACAAGCAAGTCTATAAGCTGCGTTCTGTTTTGTCAACTATCTATCTTATTCCACTGTTGCCAGAGGACTTTAGCGACCTACCTTACGGCAGATACGAGCAGCATCTGTTATTCCTATTTGGTCTTGCTCCAGATGGGGTTTACATGGCATTATTATCACTAATAATCCGGTGAGCTCTTACCTCGCCTTTCCACCCTTACCAATAATGGCGGTATATTTCTGTTGCACTAGCCTTGGGGTCGCCCCCACTTGTCGTTAACAAGCATCTTTGCTCTGTGGAGCGCAGACTTTCCTCACATTTTGTGCAGTTGACCAACTTACTTACATCCATTTTAACAAAATTTTTTTATAAATTCAACATCAAAACATCTCATAGGAAGAATCATCTTTTATATAAATATTAAGTTCAGAAAATTTTTCTAAGAGCTTCTCTTTTATTCTAGGAAGAATTAATTTTTCACTGTGAAAATGCCCTATATCCATAGCTATAATATTATTTTCATAGGCATATTGACCATCATGATATTTTATATCTCCTGAAATAAAAAGCTGACTGCCGTTTTTTATTGCCTCATCCATATAAGAAGACCCAGCACCGCCGCATAGAGAAACTCTTTTTATCTTTTTATCTTTACCATAAGTCCTGATATTTTTAATATTTAACTTATCCCTAAAGTCTTTTAAGATTTCTTCAAGACTTTTTTCCTCTTTTAGTTCACCCACAATTCCAATAGGTAAACCATCATCAAGGGCTAGGCTTTCTTGGTTCTTTAAATCTAAAAATCTAGCCAAAGAAAAGTTTACCCCATCACTAACCACATCAAGGGTTGTATGACCACTGTAAACAGAAATTTTATTATTAATTAAAGATAAAATTAAATCTCCCCTGTAGCTTCCTTCGATTATATTTTTTTCACCACCAAAAAATAAGGGGTGGTGACTTATTATAGCTTGGCAATTATTATTTTTTGCCATTTCTAAACTCTTATCATCAACATCAAGGCACAATAATATATTAGAAATATATGTATCAAAATATATTTGCATACCTGAATTATCCCAACTCATCATATACTCTTTCTTTGCCCACATATCCATAAAATCAAAAATCTCTTTACTTTTGTACTTCATCTAATATCTCCTTTAACTCAATATTTTCCTCTCTGAGTTTATTCTTTTTATAAATGCTTCTTGTGCTTGATCCTTCAATATTTTCAATAATAAAAATATTATAATTTATCAGATATTTTAAAAATTCAATAAGGTCCTTATCTTTTCTATTCCTCAAAAGCTTTGAAACCTTCAAATCAATATCTCTATATTCTTCTTTGATTGCCTTATAATTTGCCACTATTATATGGAAAAATTTATTATCTTCAAAAACAATTTTTTCATCAAGTATTTTAAAACCCTTATCATATAAAAACTTTCTGAGATAATCCACCTGTTGCATAGGTTGTAAAATCAGTTTTTCTGCTTGCCTTGCCTTTTCAAAATCCCTATCTAAAATTTTAGAGATTAAAATTCCTCCCATACCTGCAATGATTATCTGATCAACTGGTGGAATTTTTTCAAGACCGTTGCAAACAATATGTTCGATCTTCCCCTTATTTCCCCTAAGCTCTGAAAATTCTATTGCTTTATTTAATGAATTTAAGGAAATGTCAGTTGCTATTATTTTTCTATTAATATCTTCCTCATATAGAAAATTTGGCACAAATCCGTGATCTGTGCCTATATCTGCAATTATTTTATTTTTATCACAAAAATTTACAATTGCTCTTAATCGCCTTGATAACTTAATCATTCTAAGAAGTCCTTTAATTTCTTGCTTCTTGATGGATGACGAAGCTTTCTAATAGCCTTAGCTTCAATTTGTCTTATTCTTTCACGAGTAACTGCAAACTCTTTACCAACTTCCTCTAAAGTTCTCGCTCTTCCGTCATCTAAACCGAATCTCAAAGTTAAAACTTTCTTTTCTCTATCAGTCAATGTTTCCAAAACCGTAGAAAGTTGTTCCCTTAGTAGGGTAAAAGTTGCCGCATCTTGTGGAGATAAAATTTCTTCATCAGGAATAAAATCGCCTAAGTGAGAATCTTCTTCTTCTCCTATTGGTGTTTCTAAAGAAACGGGTTCCTGAGCAATTTTTTGAATTTCTCTAACCTTTTCAACATCAATACTCATTTCTTTGGCAATTTCTTCAGGAAGTGGATCTCTTCCTAATTCTTGAACCAATTGTCTCTGAACTCTTACAAGTTTATTAATTGTTTCAACCATATGAACAGGAATTCTTATTGTTCTAGCTTGGTCAGCTATAGCCCTTGTTATAGCTTGTCTTATCCACCATGTTGCATAAGTTGAAAATTTAAATCCCTTAGTGTAGTCAAACTTATCGACAGCTTTCATTAGGCCTAGATTTCCTTCTTGAATTAAATCAAGAAAACTCATTCCCCTGCCCACATATCTTTTGGCAATAGAAACTACTAAACGAAGATTAGCTTCTGCAAGTTCTTTCTTTGCAGAGTTATCACCATTTTCCATTCTCTTGGCAATTTCCACTTCCTCATCTCCAGTTAAGAGAGGAATTTTTCCAATTTCTTTCAGATACATTCTGACAGGATCATCAACACTTATTCCCTTGGGAACAGATAAGTCTTCTTTTTCTACATCAATTTCTTCCTTAAAATCCTTATCTCTTTCATCATTTAGTAATTCAATTCCATCATTTTCAAAATCCTTATAGATAGAGTCAATTTCTTGTGAATCCATAGGAATATCTTCTAAGGCAAAGGATATTTCGTCATAAGTGAGATGCCCCTTTTCCTTACCTTCTTTTTTTAAGTTATTAATAGTGGTATCTTTATTACCTGTTTGTTTTTTCTCACTCATCTTTTACACCCTCATTTATATCATTTAATTCTAAATTTATTGTTCGCAAATCATTTATCACTTTTTCAAAAATCTCCTTATCTTTTGAATTTGACTTAGCTATTGAATCAAGTTGATTCAAAAGATTTTCTTTTTCTTGCAAAAGCCAAGACCTTTTTAAAGTTAATAAATAATCAGAAATTATTTTATTCCCTTCTGGTTCATCAACAATCAAAGATATTATTTCCTTATATGTTTCAGAACTTACAAGACCCTTATTTATTAAATCTTTAAAAAAATCATCTTTTTCTATTTTTTTGTCATAATAATTTTCCAATTCTTCAAAAATTATTCTAATTTCTACTGAAGAAAATAAAGTAAGTTCAACTTTTGATTTAATATAATCGTAAAAATCATGACCAGCTAAACAATAGGCTATAAGACCCTTTTGAGCCTTTATGTTACCCGGTTGAAGCTTTCCTTTAGGCTTTATTATTTTCTTGGGTTTATCAAATTTCTTTTTAGGTCTGTTTTTATTTATAAGGCTTATATAAGAATTTAAAGATATGGTAGAAATACCATAAGTCTTACAAAAATTCTTCATATACACATCTCTTTCAATTGGATTTTTGATTGAAGATAAAATTTTTCCTGCCTCCATAGTAAATTTAGATAAACCATCTGAGCTTGACAGATTAAATTTTCCCTTTAAATTATCAATCTTAAAATCCAAAAAAGATTTACCATTAGCCACTTGACCTTCAAAGCTAATTTTGCCATATTTTTTTATATATTCATCAGGATCAAGACCCTCAGCAAGAGAAATAATCTTTGGGCTTATCCCCTCAGAAAGCATAATATCAATGGCACGAACTGTTGCATTTATTCCTGCACTGTCACCATCATAGCAGATATAAATATCCTTGGCATACCTTTTTATAAGCCCTGCCTGAGCTTGAGTTAGAGATGTCCCAAGACTTGCTACGCTATAATTTATACCACTATTATATAATGAAATAACATCCATGTATCCTTCAACTAAAATAATTTTATCTCGAGAAGCTTCCTTTGAAATAAGGTTTAAATTAAATAAATTGCTCCCCTTATGAAAAATTAAATTCTCGGAAGAATTTAGGTATTTTGGTTTCTCATCTCCTAACACTCTTCCACCAAAAGCAATAACACGACCCTTGGTATCTATAATTGGAAACATTATTCTATTTCTAAATCTGTCATAAGTTTTACCCTTGGAAGATGAAAGTAAATTAATCTCTACAAGTTCTTCCTCCTTGTATCCCAAAGATAAAAGATGATTTTTTAAATTATCCCAACTATCATTTGCAAAGCCTAGACCATATTTATTGATAACAGCAGGTGAAATTTCTCTCTTTCTCAGGTAATTCATACCCAATTTTGAATTTTTTAAATTATTATAAAAAAATAAGGCGGCCTGTCTATTGATTTCGTAAAATCTCTGAGCTTTGTCCTTTAATTCTTTATCTTTTTTAGAATAATGCGCCTGCCTAAGTTCAATATTATATTTGTCTGCTAAAAACTTAATAGCCTCACGAAAGCCAAGCCCTTCCCTTTTCATAACAAAACTTATTACATCTCCGCCTTCACCACAACCGAAACACTTAAAAATTCCCTTTGATGGTGAAAGGCTAAAAGATGGAGTTTTCTCATTATGAAAAGGACAAAGGCCAATATAATTGGCTCCGCTTCTTTTCAAATTAACATATTGAGATATAAGTTCATAAATATCAACCTTATCCCTAATTTCTTCCAATAAGTTATCATCAATTATAAAACTCATTTCTACTCCAATTTTTAGGTAAAAATAAATTTTTCCATTCCCTCACTGCAAAAGTATCAGTCATTCCAGCAATATAATCTGTAATAATATCTTCCTTACTATGGTCAATGTCTTCATATAATGCCAAATGTTTTTTATCAAGTATATCTAAATTATTCATATAATAATCAAATAAATCCGTCAGAAGTCTTGTAATCTTCTTATCTTCACTTTTTACAGTTGGGTTAAAATATACCTTATCAAACATGAATTTTCTCAAATCCATGGTAGCTCTATAAATTTCTTCTTCCATTTCTACAATTGGTTTGCCAAAAGACTTTTTAATAATTGAAGAAATCATTGTATTTATTCTCTTTGAGTGGCTGTATCCCAAAACATCAAGTATATCCTTGGGTAAATCTTCTTTTTTAATTATTCCAGCCCTAATAGCATCATCAATATCGTGATTAATATAGGCAATTCTGTCAGCAAATTTAATAATAGTGCCTTCAAGAGTCGAAGCCTTGTTATCGCCTTGATGATTTAAAATACCATCACGAACTTCAAAGGTCAAATTAAGACCTATCCTTTTTTCAGAAGATTCTAAAAAATCAACAACTCTTAGAGATTGCTTGTAATGTTTAAAACCCTTTGGATTTAATTTGTCTAAAATTTCTTCGCCGAAATGTCCAAAAGGCGTATGTCCAAGGTCATGACCAAGACCAATAGCTTCAACTAAATCTTCATTTAATCCCAAAGCCCTTGCAATAGTCCTACCTATCTGAGCAACTTCAAGAGTATGGGTTAACCTTGTTCTGTAATGATCACCTTCAGGAGCTATGAATACTTGAGTTTTGTGTTTTAATCTTCTAAAAGATTTTGAATGAATAATTCTATCTCTATCCCTTTGAAAATCTGTCCTTATATTACATTTTTCTTCAAAAACTTGCCTACCCTTAGAGTCCTTAGCCAAAGTAGCGTAGGGTTTTAAAATTTTTTCTTCAAGTTCTTCATATACTTCTCTAGTGTTCATTTTTACCTCAATTCAAGTTTTTTAAGCCTTTCAATAATAATTTCTGCTGTTTCTTCTATAGCCTTATGGGAAACATCAATCACAAAACATCCCAATTCGTCCATAACCTGTTTAGAATAATCAATTTCATCTTTAATTCTATCAATATTTGCATACTTTGCACCACTAGCAAGACCTAAACTTTTTAATCTTTCTTCTCTTATAGAAATTAATTTTTTTGGATTAGCAATAAGACCTATAACTCTATTTACATCTTTTTCATAAACTTCCTTAGGAACAGGAACTTCAGGCACCAAAGGCACATTTGCAACCTTATATAATTTGTTAGCAAGATACATAGAAAGTGGTGTCTTAGAAGTTCTAGAAATTCCAACAAGACAAATATCAGCTTTTCTTACTCCTCTTGGGTCTTTGCCATCATCATATTTAACAGCAAACTCAATAGCCTCAACTTTTTTAAAATAATTTTGGTCAAGCCTTCTTATAAGACCAGGTTCACGAAGTGGAGGATAACCTAAAATATTTTCTAACTGATTCATAGGTTGACCCATAACATCAACAGTATAAAGGCCAAGTTCCTTAGATTTTTCCTCAATAAAATTACGAGTTTCTAAAACCACGTTGGTATATACAATCAGTGAATTTTTTATTTTTGCAGCTTCCTCTAAAAGAGGTTTTATTTGCTCGATGGAGTTGTGGTATGGATATCTCCTAATTTGATAATTTTCAGATTCAAATTGACGTACACTTGATGTGGCAATAAGTTCACCTGTTTCACCAATAGAATCTGAAATAACATATATGACTAAAGTATTCTCTAAATCTTTCATAAATCTCCTTAAATTATTTCGCCCTTACACATTTCCACAAACATTCTGTTAACATTAGTTTTTGTGAATCTTCCAACAACTGTTAAAATTCCATTTTCCTCTTCAACAACAGGAAGGGAATCTACTCCTCTCTCATCAATAAGTCTTGCTCCCTCAAAAGCAGTATCCAAAGGCCCTATAGTAACCAAATTAGGCATCCTCGTCATAACAAGACTTATAGGAGTATTATGAATATCCATGCCGCCTATAGTAGTTCTGATCAAATCTTTTCTTGAAACAACACCTGTTAAATTTCTATTGTTTGTGATAAAAACTGAAGAAACATCTTCCAAGAAAAGTCCAACAATAACATCATAAACACTCGCCGTTTCTTCCATAACAAAGGGAACAGACATATAATCTTCTATTTTAAGTTCCTTAATATGGTCTACCACAAGAGATAACTCAGAGCGACCCGTATAAAAATAGCCAACATTTGGTCTTGCTCCCAAAATATTTATCATAGTTAAAACTGCTAAATCAGGTCTGATAGTAGCCCTAGAAACCCCGAGGCTTGTGGCTATTTCATCTCCAGTAATGGGAGCTTTCTCTTTAACTATTTGAATTATTTTAAGTTGTCTCTTACTTAAATCCAAATCATCACACCCCTAATCGAGGACAATTTTTTCTATTGCAAAAATTCTTGAAACAACATTTTCTACCCTATTGATAAGGGCAAGTCTGTTATCTCTAATAGAAGTATCCTTATCCATTACCATAACCTTGTCAAAAAATTCATCAATATATGGAGTCAATGAATCACAAAGGTTCAAATAATCATAAAATTTATTAGCGTTGTTATAGGCTTCAAGTTCAGCCTTGATATTTTCTATTTGACTAAATAATTTCTTTTCAGCATCTTCCTTGAAAAGCTCAGCATCAACTTCTTTAAATTCAGAAACTTTAGAAGTCAAGTTGTAAATTCTCTCAAAAGAATCAACAAACTTGGACCTGTCATTTTCCTTAAACCACTTATCAACTTGAGGTGCCTTTTTAAAGATAATATGAATTTTATCTTCACTTTCTAAAATTGCATCAATAACATCATATCTATAATCTAAATCTTCAAGCATAACCTTAATTCTTTGCTTGAAAAATTCCTTAAGATTTTTCATAACAGCTTCATAATTTAAGGTAAGTCCCATTTTATTAACATACTCATAAAGAGCTTGAGATAAAATAGAATCAAGATTAAGTTCCCAGTTGTTATTTCTAATTATATTAATAAGACCAATTGCACTACGTCTTAATCCAAAGGGGTCAAGAGATCCAGTTGGAACTTTGTCAATAGCAAAAAGTCCTGAAATTGTATCAATCTTATCGGCAATAGAATAAATAGAACCTACAGTAGTTTTTGGAAGATCATCCCCCTTAAACCTCGGTAAATATTGCTCATAAATTGCAGAATTTACAATATCTTTTTCGCCGGAAAGTTTTGCATAAATAGATCCCATAATTCCTTGAAGTTCTGTAAATTCAACAACCATATGAGTAGTCAAATCAGCCTTAGAAAGATATGCAGTTCTTTTTAAGGACTCAAGTGTTTCATCAGCAACTTCCAAATTCTTTCCTATTTCTAATGCAATAGCTTCATTACGTTCTTCTTTTTCTCTCATGTTTCCAAGCTTATCTAAGAAATTTACACCACTTAGGGCATCAACATAATCTTCAAGAGGTTTAGAAATATCTTCTTCATAGAAGAACTTAGCATCAGAAAGTCTAGCTCCTAAGACCTTTTCATTTCCCTTTATTACAACATCTTCATAATCATGATTTCCATTTCTTATAGTAATAAAATATGGAAGAAGTTCACCCTTATCATCATAAATAGGAGTGTAACGCAGATGGTCAATCATAGTAGTTGTGATAACTTCCTTAGGTAAAATTAAAAATTCTTTTTTTATAGTTCCCTTTATTGGAGTTGGATATTCAACTATATAAACAAGTTCCTCTAAAAGATCTTTATTTTCTTTTATTTCTCCACCAAGGGATCTGGCAATTTTTTTAGATTCAAACCTTATAATTTCTTCTCTTCTATTTTGGTCTAAAATTACAAAATTTTCTTCTAAAAGTTTTGCATAGTTATCAACATTATCAATAACAATATTATCAGACCCTAAAAATCTGTGTCCACGAGTAATATTTAAAACTGGAATACCTTCAAAAGGAAATTCCACAACTTCATCATTAAGAATAGAAACAATCCATCTTATAGGTCTTGGAAATTTAATATTTTTTCCACCCCATTTCATGTTACGAGGTAGATTAATATGATAAATCATATCAGGAATAATATTTTTTAAAACTTCTTTAGCATCAAGACCCCTCTTTTTAATGATGGCAAAAACATATTTGTTGCCCTTAACTTCCCTTTGTTCTAGATCCTTTAGGCTTATATTTTGAGATTTCATAAAGCCTTCTAGTGGTTTTGTGGGATTACCATCTTCATCAAAAGAAATTTTTACAGAAGGACCTTTAACTTCCTTATTAATATCATCTTGCCTATCATAAATTCCATTTATATATAGAGAAAGCCTTCTAGGAGTAGCATAAACTTCTAATGAATCATACTTGAGGTCATTTTCATTAAGTGATTTTTCAATTTTTTCTCTAATTTGTTCCATGGCAAGATTTACAAATCTTGATGGTAATTCTTCTACTCCTATTTCTAAAAGATACCTATTCATTAGAAACTCCTTTCAAAAGCGGATAACCCATTTCTTTTCTTTGTATTAAATATGCTTCAGCTACAAGTTTTGCTAAATTACGCACCCTTCCAATATAAGTAGTTCTTTCAGAAACAGAAATTGCTCCTCTTGCGTCTAATAAATTAAAAGTATGTGAGCATTTTAAAGTATAGTCATAGGCATCAAGCACAATTCCCTCATCAATAACTCTCATGGCTTCTTTTTCATAAACATCAAATAAATTTCTTAGAAGTTTTACATCACTTACCTCAAAAGCATATTTGGAATGTTCATATTCAGCAACTTTAAAAACATCTCCATAAGTTATTTTATCGTTATACTTTATATCATAAACAGAATCCACATCTTGTAAATACATGGCAATTCTTTCAAGACCATAAGTAAGCTCTGCACTTTCAAGATCGAGATTAACTCCTCCCACTTGTTGAAAATAAGTAAATTGAGTTATTTCCATCCCGTCAAGCCAAACTTCCCAACCAAGGCCCCAAGCTCCAAGAGTTGGAGATTCCCAGTTATCTTCCACAAATCTTATATCGTGTTTTTTTGGATCAATACCAATAGTAACAAGCGAATCAAGATAAAGCTCTTGAACATTTGCAGGAGATGGCTTTAAAATAACTTGCATTTGATGGTGTTGATATAATCTGTTAGGATTTTCACCATAACGTCCATCAGCAGGTCTTCTTGAAGGCTCAACATAACAAACCTTCCATTCTTCAGGACCTAAAGCGCGAAGAAAAGTTTGAGGATTCATAGTACCTGCTCCCTTTTCAATATCGTAAGGCTGCATGATAATACAACCCTTGTCACTCCAATATTTTTGTAAATTAATAATTAATTCCTGGAAATTCATATATTCCTCCTATTATAAGAATTTAAGTGAGTTAAAATCACCAATTTCCAAATTATATTTTAAATATTTAGTCAAAATAAAAAATAAATACTTTTTTCTTCCTTCATCATAGATAAAGTCCTTATCTAATGAAGTATATAATAAATTACGTAAGTAGTAAATATCTTCCTTAAAAATACTGTAAGAAGTGTAGGAATTTTTCGTAACAACACCACTTTCAAGGGAGAAAAAATTATTTTCAAAAACACTAAGAATCGGTCTGTATCCCATAAAAGACATAAACTTTAAAATAAAAGCCATGGTCTTAGCTAAGGGATCCTTGCTAGAGCATAAAATTCTTAAAATCTTTGACAAAAGGCGGTAAATATTATTTAAGCTAGAAGATTGCAAAGTTGATTTCTCTACAATTTCTAAAATAAGAGAGGCATAGCAAAGATTGGTAAAATTATTTCTCAGTTCATAGTTTGAATTTATAAGCCTACCACTTTTTATATAGTAAAAATTTCTGCCAGGTCTAAACAAATATAGACCCTCCACAAAAACCTGACTTAAACTCAAAATCGAAGACTTAGGACTGCATGAGCCCTTAGCCATTATAGAAATATTACCAAGCTCTTTAGTAAAAATTTTTAAAATCTTAGAGCTTTCACCATGTTTTCTTTCATAAATAACAATACCTTCAATAAAATCACTATTTATAGCCAAAACCCCTTACCTTATTATCATTATCTCTCCAATTTTTAGAAACCTTGACCCAAAGTTTTAAATTAACCTTAGAATCAAGCATATTTTCAAGTTCACGTCTTGCAGAAGTGCCTATTTTTTTAAGCATAGACCCACCCTTGCCAATTACAATAGCCTTGTGGGAATCTCTTTCCACATAAATTACTGCATCTATATCATAAATCTCTTTATCTGATCTCATTTTAAATTTTTCAATACCAACGGCAAGACCGTGAGGAACTTCCTCCTGCAAAAATCTTAAACCTTTTTCTCTTATAATCTCTTCTGCTAAAAATTTCTCGCTCTTATCAGTAACATACTCTTCTGGATAAAACATAGGTCCTGGACTTAAATTTTCTTTAATAACCTCAATGTATTCATCCACGCCATCATTTTTCATGGCAGAAATAGGAATAATATGAGAAAAAATACCAATTTTATCATAAGCTTCAATTATAGGAAAAAGCTCCTCTTTTGCAATTAAATCAATCTTATTTATTAATAAAATAATTTTTTTATCCTTTAATTTTTTGAGAGTATCAATAATACTTGAATCAAGCTTACCAATTTTTTTTGAAGTATCTACAATATAAGTAATTATATCGGCTTCAGACAAGGAACTTAAAGATTCATTAAGCATGAAATTCCCAAGCTTATTTTTAGGTTTTTGAATGCCCGGTGTATCTAAAAAAACTATCTGGCAATCCTTATCTGTATATATAAAAGAAATCTTTTCCCTTGTGGTCTGAGCCTTATTGGAAATAGCAGAAATTTTTTGCCCTATAAGGGAATTTAACATAGTAGACTTGCCTACATTAGCCCTACCAACAATAGAAACATAACCTGATTTAAATTCTTTCATTTGTCCTCCAAGTCCTCTGGTCCAAAAGCAAAAGGTAAAATCTCATCCATTGTGTGAACCCTATAATCTGTTAGGGAATTTGCAACAATAATCCTCGGATTTTTAGAAAATTCTTTTATAACCTGTCTGCAAACCCCACAAGGATAAGTGTAGTGTGAATCTCCAACAACAGCAATTTTTTTAATCTCTCTTTTTCCATCGCTTACTGCCTTAAAAATAGCAGTCCTTTCCGCACAGTTAGTAGGAGTTAAAGACGCATTTTCAATATTTCCTCCACAATAAACGCTCCCATCTTCCATTTCAACAGCAGCTCCCACATTATAATGAGAATAGGGAGTATAAGTCATAGTATCCCTAGCCTTAATAGCAAGTTCAATTAATTTTTTATCATCCATTATCCAATCACCTTAAAAATAAAAATAGCCACACAAATTCCCAAAATCGACCCACTAATTACTTGACCCATTGTGTGAATCTTTCCTTCAACCCTAGACTCACCAACAAGAAGAGCCAAACCGAAAGAAGCAGTAGTAACAAGAGAATTTTCAGCTACCATAGAAATAATAGTTGCAGCACAAAAAGCAATTGCACAATGACCGCTCACTGCCCCACCTTGAAAATATGTGCCGCCATTTTTTTTAGCTAAAAGAAATTTGCCACCAATGGTGAGGGCGACAACCAAAAATAAACAGACAAAAGCCAAATGATTGTCAGAATTTTTTATTTTAAAAAGAAATAAATCGCCAACAGAAGCAAACTTTTCATAAAAAATAAGATATGCACAAACAATAGCATTAATAGCCGTAATAAGAACTGCACCAGCAGAAACATCCTTAACATATTTTGCTATAGGATTGTAGTCTTGAACCACAAGATCGACAGTCCTTTCAATAGCAGTGTTGACCATCTCTGCAAAAACCACAAGAATTATAGAAAAAAGAATAATCATAAATTCAATAGAAGAAATGTTAAAAAACAAGGAAAAAATCACCACTAAAAGAGCCGTCAAATAGTGGAACTTCATATTTTTTTCAGTTTTGAGAACAGAAACAATACCTTGGATGGCATAGTTAAATGAAGAAATAAAATTAAAATTTTTCAAAATATCACCTATAGATTTTAAGTTTATCCATAATTTCCTTCTCTTTAGCCCTCATGATAATCCTATCTTCCTCTTCAATGTGATCATAACCCAAAAGATGAAGGGTTGAGTGAACACAAAGATAAGATAGCTCACGTCTGTTGGAATGACCAAAATCTTTTGCCTGTGACAAAACCCTGGCCATATTAATTACAATATCGCCAAGAATAATTTTATCATCATACTCCTCATCCATAGGAAAAGAAAGTACATCAGTAACCTTGTCAACATTTCTGTAATCTCTATTTAGATTTTTAATCTCATTGTCATCAACAAAAGAAACACTAACATAGTATTCTTTATAAATATTACAAAGTTCAAGACTAGCTTCAACGGACATCTTAATAATATCTAAATCCTCATCGGAAATAGGAAGTACATCCTGTCTATTTTCAAAATCAATCATCTATTTTTTTCTTTCCTTATCAAATTTATCATAAGCCGCAATAATTCGAGCCACAAGAGGATGACGAACAATATCATTCTTGGTCAAATAAGTGATGCCTATCCCCTTAACACCATCAAGAATCTTAAGAACAGTTTTAAGCCCTGAAGATTTGCCACGAGGAAGGTCAATTTGAGTAATATCACCAGTAATAATAGCCCTAGAACCAAAACCAAGTCTTGTTAAAAACATCTTCATCTGCTCGTTAGTAGTGTTTTGCGCCTCATCAAGAATAACAAAAGCATTATCCAAAGTCCTACCTCTCATGTAAGCAAGAGGAGCAACTTCAATCAGACCCTTTTCCACATATGATTGGTAAGTATCACCACCCAAAATATCAAAAAGAGCGTCATAAAGAGGTCTTAAATAAGGATCAACTTTATTTTGTAAATCTCCAGGCAAAAAGCCCAAATTTTCACCAGCTTCAACAGCAGGTCTTGTCAAAATAATCCTATTAATTTCCTTAGCCTTAAAAGCACGAACGGCAAAAGCCATAGCAAGATAAGTCTTGCCAGTTCCAGCAGGCCCTATGCCAAAAGTAATATCATTAGAAAAAATAGTTTCAATGTATCTTTTTTGACCCAAAGTTTTAGCCTTGATGGGCTTACCCATAGACGTGTAAACCAAAGTATCATTTAAAAGCTCGGAAATAGATCTGGATTCATTTTTTTTAATAAGCTCAATAGAATAACGAACATCACTAAGAGTTAGACTATCCTGTTTTTTTAAAATTTCCAATAAATTATAAATTAAAAGTTCAGCATTTTCAACGCACTCTTGACTTCCGCTAATCTCAATCTTGCCAAGTCTGTCACGAACTTTAACATCAAAAGACTCCTCAATAAGTTTAATATTTTCATCTAATTTGCCAAAAAGAAGAGCCTCAGAATTAGAATTATTAATTTCAATAGACCTTATAATATTTCCCAAAAAATACCTCCCAAATTACTTAAATAATACCATAAATGAGGATTTTTTTCCATATATATGATTTAGGGTAAAATTAAACTCATATTCTAAACAAAATAAATTTTTGTTGACAAAAATAAACACTTGTTCTATAATTCTACATGAGGCCTCAATAAAAAGGAGGAAATTATCGCGATAAATTTTTAAATATGAAATTAGAAAGGAAAACAAAAGAAAAAGACAAAGAAAAACAAATACAAGAAGAAAAAGAGGACTACGAAAAATTAAACGAACAGGTTAAACTAGCAATACTCGGAGATGGAAAAGCAAAATTAAAAGTAGTAGAAATGCTAAGTCCCCTAATAAAATATTCAATAAAAAGGTACTGCCCCATCTATAAAGAATACCAAGACCTTTACCAAGATTCAGTTTTAATAGTCCTAAACTGTTTAGAAAACTTCGACCAAAAAAGGTCCTTCCCCAAATATGTCAAGTCATATTTGAAATATTTCCTACTAGATACCTTCAGATATTTGTCACAAAAACCCGACATGGACTCAAAAGACAAAGAAGGAGAAGATATATTAGAAAAAATAGAAGATAATATAAACATCGAAAAAGAATATGAAAGAAAATTAGAAAACATTGCTCTTACAAAAGCCATAAAAGAATTGCCACCAAGGCAAAGACAAATAATAGTCCTATACTATTTAGAAAATATGAATATAAAAGAAATTGGTCAAAAAATGGCAATATCAAAATGGACTGTAGTATCAGCCAAGAAAAAAGCATTAAAGAAACTAAGGAGTAAAATAAATGATAATAGATAAAAGACTAATAAAATATAACTACCAAAACAGACAAGGAAATCTCATAAAATATATAGTAGTTCATGACACAGCAAACACAAACATATCAGCCGATGCCATAAACCATTACAGATACTTTGCAGGAGGCAACAGAAAAGCATCAGCCCATTATTTTGTAGACGATAAAAGAATAGTAGAAATAATAGAAGACGCCTACGCATCATGGCACTGTGGAGATGGAAGAGGTAAATATGGAATAACAAACAATAACTCAATAGGAGTAGAAATCTGCGTAAATTCAGACGGAAATTACAAAAAAGCCGTAGAAAATACCCTATCACTGGTAAGAGAACTTATGAAAACATACAATATCCCCATAAAAAATGTAGTCAGACACTTTGACGCATCAAGAAAAATCTGCCCACGCTCCATGTCAGCAAATAATTGGGCAAAATGGTGGGAATTTAAGGCAAAACTATAAAACCTTAAATACATATAAAACTGGGACTAAACAATAGTCCTTATTTTTTTTATTTTTTAAGGGACTGTCCCTTTTCTTCTCTTGATTTTAATTTTTGTTTTGAGAAGGGGACAATTCCCTCTTTCCGTAAAAATAAAATGGCTTGTCCTAAAAAATTAGGAAAAACCACTTTTTACAATACCGGTCTATATAAAAGGTTTGATATTATTATCAAAATACTCACAAAACTCATCAACATTAAAAGTATGAACTTCTTTAAAATACACACCTTTATATTTAAGAAGGTCAAATCTTACAAATTCCTCTTTAGCCTTTCCATGAAGATGATCAATTATAAAATCTTTAGAATTACTATTATTTTGACACTCACTATCAGAAATCTTATTTTTATCCTTATTATAAACCAAGATAAAAATCATTTTTTCTCTAGTTGTACTGATATGATTGCCTAAAATATCACAAAAAACATTTAATGAATGAGGCAGCTTTTTCTTCACTTTATAATAATTACCAGTATTGGAAATTTTCCCATTTTTAAACTCAATAAAAATCCACAAGTCATCAGTAAAAACCAATCCGTCACAAGAAGAGATGCAATCAATACCATGGTTTATAGATTCCAAATAAGAATTTGTTACCTTATCAAAATTTATAATTTGTTCCCTACAATTAACCATACATTCACCATTAGCCGAATCACAAGAAATATTTTTAACAGTATCTAAATTTTCATCAAAAATTTCAATATTAGTCTTCATCCCTATACTTTATATTCTCCAAATCTTGAAAAGGTTCAGCAAGAAGACCATAAATTTCTTCCAAACTACCAACAATTTCCTTAAGCTCAGCAAACTTTCCATTATTGCTAGCCAAATAATAATTACACTTATCATCAATTCCATGCACTTGTGAATAAACTTCAATAGCATTCAAAAAATATGGGCTATGTGTGTTTAAAAGAATATGCAGACCAAACTCCTTTTGCAATAAAACAATAATTTCTGCAAAAACAAGTTGCCACTTAGGGTGAAGATGAATCTCAGGCTCATCTAAAATAATAAGACCATTTTCCTCAATAGCACCATTAAGAAGAAGCATCTTAATAATGGCAAAAGTCTTTAATCCGGCAGACAAATTTCTTATGTCAAGACCTTCTTTAAAATTATCATTGCTATAAACATAATTAGAGCCATTATTATAGATAGTCCCGCCAACAACAGTATTTAATTTATTTAAAATATCAGAAATCTTATTATTTACAACAATTTGCTCCACAGTATTTTTTTTATTCATACCAGATAACTTTTTATAAAGATGACTTCTGTGATCCAAAAAACCATTAAAAAATGATTCTCTATAAGGATAATAAGCATGACTATTTAAATCATCAATAATAAAAGGATTATCAATATAGACACATTCAGAAAATATATTAACATTAGTATCTTTTAGAATCGCCTTATTATTTCTTACATAAATTTGAATATCATTATCCTTTAAAGATAAAACAATCTTACCAATGCTATCAGAATTAATATTATTGATTTGATTATTAAACTCACTATTTAAAGCTTTAGTCACTAAAGAATCTTGAAAAACTCTTTTATCAACACTTAAAATATCAAGAAAAGAAGCTGAAATATCATCAATATAAGAATCAATAAAATTTTTTTCGATATCCAAATCATTATATTTTCTATTTAAAAAATCATTAAAATGTTTTATTATAATACTATTTATCTTATCTTTTGTAAGTTTCTTAAAATCTTCTTTATTCAAAATATTTATTACATCTTTAATGAATTTTTCGCTAAATACCCTATTTATAAAATAAATACGGCTATCCTTATATCTGAATTTATTCGTTGAAAGATTAATTAAATTTCTATTAATTGTAGCTTGCAAAGCATCAACTTTTTCATCTTCTATCTTTTTATCAATATCAAATAGAGAAGAAAAAGCAGAAAATAAAGACTTACCCATAGTAGACTTTCCAGTATTATTCACTCCAGCAATAATACAAACACCATTAATATTAATTTGTGCATTCTTTATCTTTCCAATATTATCTATAGATAATCTCATTATTTCCTCCAATTAAAAAAACATATAAAAAACAACTCTTTGATAATTATAAGCTATAAAAATATATAAGTAAATAAAAAACAATCAATTGTAAATATAAAAAATTACAATTGATTGTTTTTAGAATCATCTACCAATTCAAACCTGAACTTCTGTCTAACTTGTGGATATTTTTCTCTATCAACATCTGACAAAAACATATTTAATGGTCTTATATAAATTTTATAATCATCATAAAGAGCTTGATATACGACAAACTCTTCCCCAGTTTCACTATGAGTCGCTACATATAAAGTCTTGTAAAAATTACCTTTAAAATGCTTATATATTCTATTTAAATAAATCTTCCTAATCATAATTACACCTTTTTATTATCAGATAAATTATCAATCTCTTTAAGAATATGCTTGAAAATCAGATAAATCGCTATAGCTACAATAATTATTGCAAAGGCAATACTAACCACAGGCTCCTTATCTATCAGTTTTTTATAAAAACCTATTACATCTGTAAATTGATTTACACTAAGTCCAATAATAAAAGCTATAGTTAAACCCAAAATTGTAAGTTCCTTATAATCTTTTAATTTCTTCTTAGTCATATAATCATCAATATCTTTTTTCGCTTCTTTAATAGCATTTTCTTTTACTTCTTGTTTAATTTCATATAGAATCTCTGATTTTAACTTCTTCTTAACTAAGAGCTTATTCCCATCTTCCAAATTGCTATAATCATCATTTTTAGAAATAACCAAATCAACAAGACTATCTAATTTTTTACCCATTATTATTTTCCGTTTATAATATCATCAACAATCTTTTCTATTTCTTCAGAATAAGGACCAATAAAATCACCATCTTCCTTATGGTACATAGCATCTTTTTTATTTTCATATAATTTATCTTTTGTAGGGACATCACTAAGCCTTTGAAAAACAACTTGGCATATTCCCAAATCAGGATAAATTCTTAAAGGTCTATTCTGCAAATTACAAATCCCTACCCTTAACCTTCCAGAATAGGTTGAATTAATATTCTGAGCTGAAACATATAAACCAGCTCTTATGAATCGAGTTCTAGGCATAATATGAGCATTAATTCCCTCAGGCAAAGTAATTTTTTCTTTTAAAGAAACCAAAATGAACTCCTTAGGGTCCATAGTATAACCAAAAGAGTCTAATTTCTTTTCTTCATACATATTTAATAAAATATCATTATCCTTTAGATCAATAATTTGTGTATCATTTTTTAATACATAAATTTCCCTACCCATGTGTAAATCATAAGATTCACTTTGTAAGCTATCTTCAAGAAAAGGAACAACAATATCTTTATAATTTCTAATCTCTTTATCAACTAAAATCATACGTCACCAAACCTCTTTTAATTAAGTATACAACGTAAATATTAAAATTACAATTACTTTATAAGTTAAAGAAAAGTATTATAAGGTAAGCTTAATTTTTTTCTTTAATTCCCTTAAATTTTTTCAAAAATTGAGTAACAACTTTTTCTTATTTTTCATATATATAATATAGGAGGTGAAAACAATGGCAAAGGTCAATGTTTCAAGAAAATTAAAAACTAAGTTAAACGCAGGTTTGGGAAAGAATGGCAAAGAAAGCTATAAGACTATTTCCCTTGACAGACTAGAAGAAAATGTTTCAACCGAAAATGCCTTAAAGGTTGGCGAGTTTATTGGTAAAATTGTCGACAAAAAGGTTAAGTCTGTAACTAAAGTTAGTGAAGAAGAAATCACAAGTGAACTATAAGAAAGGAGAATTAAATGAGTAAATCTTTAAGACTTGAATTTGAAGATCAAGAAGAAAACAAGGCGACTATATCCATAACTGACCCTAAAGATGGTTTAACTAAAGCCGAAGCCAAAGAATTTGGAGATTTTTTAGTTAGCAATTCAATTGTCAGGGGCAAAAAAGCCAAATTAAATAAGTTTGATAAGGCTTTTATAGTCACTCGTACAGAAGTTGAATTAGTTTAAGGACTAAAAAATGATGGATGAACTTTTACAAAATATTGCCAACATCGGTTTTCCAATAGCTTTGTCGGCATATCTTTTGGTAAGGCTTGAAAGCAGAATGGAGGAGCTTAAAACCTCCATAATTAATCTCACAAAAGCGGTGGAAGAATTTTCCATTAAAAGAGATTAATTTTTTTACATAATTTTGGACTGGCGAAGGTTTCTTTGCTGGTCTTTTTTCTTGTTCTTGCATGGGTTACTTTTGCAATTGTAACTGCTACACTTGGCTTTTCTGCTATTACTAACTTCATTAATACCTCCATAAATAAAAAAAGAGCGAAAGATTTCTCTCTCGCTCAAAGTTTTTATCCCGAATATTATATTATTTTCGGGAGAATTCGATTTTCTTTTTAACTTTATTTGTTTACCTTCCAATATCCATCTTTAGCACTGCCTATATACTCGATTGATTTTTCATCTGTGAGAACCTTTAAATCTCTTTTTATAGTTCTATCAGTTACATTAAATTGTTTAGATAAATCATAGGCAGTTATTTTAGGGTTATTTTTTATAATTTCAAGAATTTTTTCACGTCTATCACTTGGTTTTAA